>Ga0209290_1000095_pt1 | contig 82736 bp, 72 predicted proteins | sample EN1Hudsemesocosm_2_FD_184632 | JGI IMG/M metagenome (GOLD analysis project Ga0209290, IMG submission 184632) | Methane-oxidizing microbial communities from mesocosms in the Hudson Canyon - EN10B Hudson Canyon (SPAdes) (version 2) | ecosystem: Environmental > Aquatic > Marine > Cold seeps... | reverse complement strand
TTGTTTGTTTTTTGATCATTAAGTGACTCTACACACGACAGATAAATACTATTTTGTATCTTTTGAACTGGAGAATTTTATGAATAAAAATAACCTGACCGTTAGGGAAGCAACCGAAGAAGCTGCACATGAACATATTACCGCGAATGAACTTGATATCGTTGTATCCACTACTCGACAAATGAATAAAAAAAGAGACCGGGATATTGAGCGTTTACATTCAGTTCTATCTAATGTCGAAGAACTATTGGATAGTTGATGCGTTATTTTAGTTTCTAAAAATAAAAACCTGAATGTAGGAAGAAAATAGGCCTTATTGGATGAGGGCCTTATTTTCTAGAATCCAAGTGTAAGCGGTGAGCAATACTTCCAAAATCTATGCCGTTAACTTTTGGTATCGTATAGGGTAGTTTTTATTAGTCGTGTTGCCTGAGGCGCTTACTATTGGATGTTATAGTCGTATCGTACAGGGTAACCGCCGCGCATGAGTACCACCGTAATCTTTTCCTCTTTTGCTAGGCTGTCCCAAAGTGGATTTTGTCCTTCATGAACCCATTGATCGTTGACTCGAAGTAATACATCTCCGGTTTTAAAACCGAGTGTGTTGTAAAATCGCTGATCAATGATCTCGTCTAATTTAATCAGGTGATGACCTTCTACTACATGGTCGGCGTTATAAAAATGTTGTTCTAATTGGGTTTGATTGATTAGCTGGGTTTCCAACCACTCTTTCGATAAGGTCATTTCGCCCGTTACCGGTAACTCTCTCCGCTTCAATTCTGATGAAAGCTTCTCCTCGTCATTTGAAGGCACTGGGTCTACGATATTATCGGGTTGTAGGATGGGGGGAGTGTCGGTGTCAGGCGCACTCAGTTCGTGACCTTTGCTAGCTTGTAAGTTGATAAATTCCAGTTGGTCTTGGTTGTCGATGAGAATTCGTAGTGTTTCAACTTTAACAAGCCGAACATGCTCTAATATTAGATCTCCAACTTTGTAGTGTACGCCTTGTGTATTGTTAGGCAGTTTGATTATTGCTGTTGAAGTTGTTTCATTATTACTAACGGTCGTTGCCAGCAAGGTAATGGGTAACTGAGATTCACTTAAGTTATCTTCTTTTACTGTTTTATGAGTATAACCTAACTTAGTTAATTCCTGATCGATATAGTAGCGATAAGCTCCAAAGCTTTGAGGGCCTTTGACATATAATCCATTTATGAATATCACCGGAACGCTACTTAAGCCAAACTTACTAGCCATATCAATGTCGGCTTTAATTGTTGGCAGGTAAGGGCTTTCATCCAGACAGGACTCGAACTTTTTCAAGTCAAGATTGAGCTGTTCAGCAATATCCATAAAGCGTTGTTTATCTAATCTTGAGGTATCTGAATAAAGCGCGCTTTGGTAAGTCCAAGGCGCGCCATTTTCTTCTGCGCAATGATAGGCGTTAGCTGCAGCGACACCATTGCGATGAAATCCTTGTGGTAGGTCATAAAAATTAAATGCAATGGGTTCACCATAATGAGTTTCAAGTTGCTTAATGATGGGTTGTAAGCGAGCGCAATGAGAGGACTGATAGCTACAGAATATCGAGATTAAAATAATAGAATCTTGCAAACCTTTAACAGGGCGCTTGTCACGAGGCAAAACAATGCGTGGTGCTTCAGGTGGCATTAATAAAATTTCAGAACGTGGGGGCTCGGTAGATTCTTTGCTGAGAAGTTGTTGACGCTGAGTAATTATACGGGTCAGCATATCCTTTCGGAGTCGGTATTTACGCCATTCTAAATCGAATAAAGTAAATTGAATAGCGGTATCAAGTTCGTGTAAATCTATCGTTTGGTTGCCGACTTTGGCGACAATAGTCTTGGCCTGAGCGGCCTGCGTTTCGGAAACAGTTTTAATGGCTTTGTTGTCTTCGGTTGATTCAGGATTTGTTACCTCCGTACTTGGATTACAAGCGAGTAGAGTCAGCAAAGTAAGCGGAAGAAGGAGAAGGTATCTAAATAGCATCGTCGGACCAGAAAAGTGATTGTTATAGTTATCGTTGGAGTATGACCAACTCTAACATACTTAGATAAAGTACTAGAATTGGTCATCTTATTACGAAAAAAACATCCTTGTTGAATTCAGATAAATCTATTGCTTAAATGGGTTACCATTCCACATTAAGTCGGCAATTTTACTTTGCGTTGCGACGTTCGGGTGGAAGCAATCGCCGCCATTAATTTCGTCAGCACCAAAGGCAAAAGTACCACCTGAAGGGGTATTTTCATCGACATACTCAGCAACTAACTCAATGCCATTCGGGTTCATACCGTTTGCATTACTGTTATAAGCTGCAACTTCTTCACGTGTAATTGAGTTGTACTGTTGTTGTGCAGCAGCCACTCCAGCGTGTCGAACAGCCATTGATTCACCGTTCAAGATCCCTGGATTGGTGACAATACGGCATACATCATAGCTTGACCAAAGAGAGTCGCAATCGATTGATGAACTCGTCGCTTGCTTGTCTACGCCTGCTTGACGAATATCCTGTACACGAGGCACACTGCCCATCAAAATACTAGAACCTGCAGGTAAACCCGACATCAGGGTATTCAAGCCGGTACGCACTGCTTGGCGCCATTGGTCGCCCGTATATAGGGGGTCGTTACAGTTTGCAGGGTCAACGCAATCACGGCTACAAATATCATTTCCACCGAAGATCATTTCAACATGATCGGGAGTCGGTGATTGAGCCACAATTAAAGCGGCTTGTTCAGCAAAAGGGCGCTCGGTATCATTAATGCCTACCATTTCTGCGCCGGTCTGTGATGCATCGTTATTGGCCGTAATTGAAGCGTCGAGAGTTTTATAACGATCATGAACAGAGTTTACGTTAGCATTATCGCCGTTAAACCAGGAATGCCAAGGTTGGTCGGCGTTACCAGCTAAGCACCATAGATTCCACCATGAAGTATTTGCGGTACAATCTGCACCGAACGCTCGTGTGATGCTATCACCTGCTGCCGATGTAGCCGTAACACCACTTGCAGGTGGTGGCGGAGGTGGTGGGTTGCCAGCCTCATCGAAAGAGGCAATCAGGCTTACATCGCTGTATGAAGAGTAGGCATTAAGCATGACGCTATAGGAGCCTTCCTGAGCAGGGTTAATATCACAGGTCTCATTGTTACCGTTAGCATATGGGCGGCAGTCCCAATTGGAGCTGGAAGCTTGGCTGCCAAATTTCACATACAAATCTGCATCACCACTACCGCCAGATATATTAAAACTCAAGTTGTTGGCGCCTGCTGGAACGGCTAATTCATAGTGGGTATTGCTGCCTGAGGCTCCACTCAAGCTTGTTAAGGCTGTGCCATTGTCCAGCGCTGTTGCTGCTAAAGCTGAACTAGCCACAGCAGACATCGTTATAGCGGTAATTGGGGTTGATATGAGCTTGAACAGCTCGTTCATTTTGACTTTCATAAATACACCATTTCGTTGATAAATTATAGTTATAAACAACGGAAATGATCAGACACTTAGGTCTGATCAAACCATGGCGTCCGTGCGTTATTGAACCAAGCCTAGCCTCTTGGTTCAGGTAGCGCTAAAGAGATAATGCCAGTACGGCATATTTCTTAAGTTGCATAATACTTAAACAGAATATAAATCTGGCCTGTCAGCTTTAGCGTTAATCCATATCGTCCAAAATTATAAGTTCTTACAAATTTGAACGTGTTTAAATAGTATCAGTTTGTAATTAAATATCTTTAAGTTTGGTCACAGAAATGGCTGTTTGGATAAGAATTCTATCTCTGAAGATAACTTTACGATCATAGCTGAATGTTTATAAGAATATGATGGAATATAGAGCGTAAATTAATGTTAATTTATGGGCGCATTTATACTTAAGTGTATTGTGGGTTCGATTTCATACTCAATTAATAAACTGACGGACCTCCTTCTAAAGTGAACCGATAAAACTTAGACTGTACATGTTCAATATTTGATCTAATCTTAATGGATAATATTAAATATGGGGGCTACAAATGAGACGTTTCTTTCTTTTTCTATTAATGTTTTCAATTACATTTCCTACATTCTCCGAAACTATTATCGCTGCGGGGGATCCTTGGCCTCCATTTTTAGATCCTGAGTCACCCAGTGAGGGGATTGTTTTGGAAATCACCAGAGCGGCCTACAAAACACAGGGCTATGAAGTAGAAATGAATTTTGTCCCATGGGCTAGGGCAATTAATGGCGTTAAAGAAGCCGACTATGATGTGTTGCTTGGGACGTGGTATACAAAGGAGCGTGAAGACTTTCTTCTATATAGCGATGCTTATCTTGAAAATGAGATCAAATTTATTAAACGAAAAGAAGACCCGTTTGAATTTACCGGAATGGATAGCTTGACGGGTAAAAATGTCGGTATTGTTAGAGGTTATGGTTATGGAGATAATTTTCTTCATGCCACTAATTTCAGGCGACCAGAAGGAAAGAATTTATTGATCAGTATTAAGAAACTGGTAAATGATCGAATAGATCTTACTCTAGAAGATGAAATTGTGGCTCGGGCAATGTTACAAAAAAAAGCCCCACATTTATTACAGAAAATAGAATTTACTAAAAATTCACTGTCTACAAATTCGTTGCATGTTACTTCAGGGCTCAAAAATAGTAAGCATAAGGAGTATATTGAATCCTTTAATAAAGGGTTTAAGGAAATAAAAAACAGTGGCACTTTTGAGAAAATATTGAAGAAATACGGGTTTTAATTAAAATATTGAGTGAGGATAGGCAATGATACAATTCATTCACTGTTATGTTTAAAAACTAAGGCGAGTCATTCAGATATCGTTTGTTGCCTATTGGAAGGAAGAAAGTCCCGTGTTTATACGTACTTTAGGTGCGCCTCTATACTGAATAGAGTACTGTTTTGAATCGTCGCATCGCAGAGTAGATTTGTACTAATCTATTTTCTGCATTTTAATGGCCTGCTATATAATCATCACCTTGTGTAATTTACATTACAGCGAAACGACTAAAGGTATGCTACGCTAAAAATCTTGATAAAAACCTTGTGGTAATCGGTGCTCAATGACAGTAATTAGATCAAATTTATACGTCCTTTTTGAAAGGTTACTCTATATATTAATGCTTGTTTTACCCATTCATTCTAACGCTCAAGAAATTATTAAAATTAACAGTGGTGAATGGCCACCATATTTATCTGAGAGTTTGCCTCACTATGGTTTTTTTTCTCATATTGTAACGAATGCTTTTCAAAATGAGTCTATAAAAGTAGATTATAAATTTAAACCTTGGAAACGTACTTTTGAAGAAACCAAATTAGGCTTCGTTAACGCATCCATAGGATGGAGTAAAACACCTGAAAGGGAAGCAGATTTTTTATTTTCTGACTCAGTTATCGTTGGCGAATCGGTATTCTTTCACCTCAAAACGCAAGTTGTAGATTGGCAAAACTATCAAGACCTACGTAAATATACAATTGGCGGAACACTGGGTTATGAATACACGTTTGAGCACGATCCGTTGGTAGTTATAGAGCGCGTAGCAAATGACGAAATTAATTTTCGTAAACTATTCAAAGGGCGCGTCATGATTTTTCCATCGGATAAAGACGCAGGTTATATGGTCCTAAATAAGCATTTTACAACAGAGCAAGTTTCTAAAATTACTTACGACAGGAAAGCGTATGATCAAACCTCATATCGCCTGATATTTCCTAAGAAGCACCCAGATAGCAAGCGATTACTAGCGATTTTCAATAAAGGTTTGAAAAAACTACGTCAAACTGGCGCGTTTGCCCAGATTATCTATGCACAAGAATTGGGTGAATATACTGATCAGCGACTCTAGATAAAGTAAAAATACAAGAAAGGTAGGTATAGATACATGCATTGAAGCGATGCTAGAAAATCAATTTAGTTGTTATTACACCATGCTAATTCAAGAAAGAGCACAATTGAACGAAATATTTTCTAAATGTTTTTGGGGGAAGATATGCCTAAGAAAACCATTAAATTAACGGGGTTGAATGCAATTATTGCTTCTGTCCTTTTGCTGGCAGTCCTTGTAATTAGGGTAGCCACCATTGGTCAAAATACTGATGAAGAACTCCTAAAAGCTTTGGATGTTCAATTAATGTCAGAATTTTATCCTAACCAGGTTGCTAGGATGAAAGCGGCTCTAGAGCAGGCTGATTTAGAAGCAATTGAAGCTGATGCAGGTTCAATATTAGAAGCAAAGGTGAGCATTTTAGCCGTTCAAACGAGTTATCCTGTCATGGATTTTTCTTATCCAAAAATTGTCATTGTAAAAGTAAGGTATGACTTAGATGACAGATCTGGTGATAAAATAAAATATTATCGTTTCAAGGAAGGCATCGCAGGTAGCCAATGGTTATATCAATATGAAGCGAATGTTATTAGTTTTTACCTCAATTTTTTATAGGGAGACTGTAAGAAGCTGTTATTAACAGTACCTTACTAATGCCCGAAAGCTCGCTGGAACATTAAGCCAACTCTTTTCTCGTTCTATACGAACTAACTGTAAGAGGTTTATTATTAAAGATTATTGCGATGATCGCGATTAAAATTACGATTAACTTTTACTAAAGACAGCGTAATAATGAGAATCAATAGCCCGTAAATGCTATAAATAAATAGTTTGGGGTATTGGCTGAAAAAACTTCCGCCAGAAGTTTTTGAGTAGGGTGTATCTACAATATAACCACCTGCCTGGTGGTAGTCTGACATGAAAATAACGCGTCCATTGGGTAGGGCTACAATTGAGGGGCCGTTATTGACGGCGTGTACTAAGGGTATTCTATTTTCAACTGCGCGAAGTATCGAAGCATTTACATGTTGATAGGGTTGTCTTGTGGTGCCAAACCAACCATTGCTTGATAAACCCACTAATAGGCTGCCAGATTTATTTTCAGTTTGTGTATGGGTAACTGCTTTGGCTACAAAATCTGGAAACATAACTTCATAGCAAATTAACGGGATGATATTTAACTTGTGATGTACAAAAAGTTGATGTGAAGTACCCTTTTCCATTTCGTTGAGAAACTTACCAAAAAAACCTTCTATCCAAGCTCTTAATACCGGAATGTCGCTAACTAAAGGAACGTATTCTCCAAAGGGTATTAGTTTCATTTTTTGATATTGACCAAGCTGCTTGCCATCTTTGTTTAGCATTAACGCGGTGTTGTATTGTAGAAGAGTGCTGTATTGCAGGAGTGTGTTATTTTGTTTGGGTACTTGTATGTGTTGAATATCCTGAAAGACTAAACTGGTGTTTAGTTTGTTTAGTTGGTTTCGATAAGATTTACCTACGTGAGGCTGATCGAAATAAGCCTTATATTTTGCTTCAGGCCATATAATGATTTCTGCACCGGCTTTGGTCAGGCGCTCAGTCATCGCCATCTCTGGTGGGTAGGCTAGACTGTGGCCTGGGTATAGTTTAGAGCTTTCCAGGTTTGGTGTTTCATTTGGTTGCACAATTCCTAGGCGAACGGTTTCCCATTGTTCTACTTTTATATCCCAAGCTTGCATGGAGAATATACCATAAGTAAACCATGCAATGATGGGTGTGATAGCAAGCAACCAAGGCCAATTAGCGTGTTTTGGTTGTGTCATTGATAGAAGACCAATCACTCTAAAAAGCAAAATATTACTTAAAGCAATAATTGCATCTAGTCCATGTACACCGGTAAATTCTGTGGCTTGAATGGCGCATAAAAATTGACTTTGGCTTTCCCCTAATCGAACCGTGAATAGCATTGGAAAAGCAGAGTAAAGTGTTACGATAACAAGAGGGAACAGAATGAATTCATGCACCGAGCTGTGCTGTTTCAGACAGTTAAAGGTCAGAGCTATCAGAGCACTCAGTTGAGCGCAATAAAGCCAGAGAACGAGAGACCATAAAATACTTAAACCTAAATCATAGCCTTTCGATAACATGAGGAAGTCAACCACCCAGTAACCGGCACTGACGCAAAATGATAACCCAGAGATGAATCCAATATAGTAACTTCGAAGTAAACTGGCTCCATTTATAGCGATTAAAAAAGGAACGAAAGCGATCCATGCGAAAAAATAATACTGGGCTTCAAGAAATGAGAGTGAGAGCAGTGCGCCTGATAATATGGCTAATAGACTCTGTTGCCAGAATGGTAAAAGCTTACCAAGCGGTTGTGCCGGGTTATCGATCATTAGTTTTAAACCGATTTTGAAGAATGGCAAGTTGTTGCTGTTTTTCCTTTTTACTTAAGTTTGAATTCTCGTTGATATATCGTCGAGTATAAAGGTACTGAGTTAAAGTGTCTTTTTGACCAAAAAGTTGCTTAGCGACGTCTTTTCCCAAGTAGCGTTCTTGACGTAAAACAGTTTGTTGAAAATTTAGTTCTTTGTTTGGTTTATTTTGTGTTGATATGGAAAGTGCACTAGCGATATTTGACGCTTGTTTAAAGTGATAAAAGTTTGTGAATAATGTCGCCAATTGTTCTCTGGATTTTTCTGAAAAACCTTTGGAAACCAAAAATTCTACGCGTTGTAATTCATCTTTCTTCATGTCTAATGGTAGTTCAGAAACGGCTTGTTCTAGTACCTTCGCCGTGTGTGCATTGAGTATTAGTTCGCCGATTTTACTTTTTTTTATATTTAAAAGAATCTGTTCAGTGGCTTCATAATCAAACTGCCAATGATTAGTTGAAATAAGCTCAGGAAAGCTATCTGAAATATAAGAAGGTTGCTGCCATTCAAGTTTTCGAGGGCTGAGCAAAAAGCCTTGAGATTCAGCATGCAATGACCACAGTGCATACAGGGTCATTGCTAGAGCTAAAAATGAGACAATCGTTAGAATTGAAGGCTTCAGACTAAGAGGCATCATTCAGCACTACATATCGTTCACTATTCAAAGTGAATCGAGTCGAAGGTGGCTCACGTATTCTAACTCTTCATAGCTAAAATGTTGGTGCATAAGGGAAGTGACTTGATCACGTTTTTCATCATCACTTAACGATGCATTGAGGATGTTTTGTTTATCGGCTGAAAATGAACGATATCGTTCATTCCAATTGTTCACATTGATAGTCTGTTCTGCATGGCGCTCGATGTTTAGAGTTTGCTGTTGTTTCTTTTCTTCTTCACTTAGGCTTGTATTTGCTTCAAGTTTCACACTATCAAACATGTATTGAGAGTTGGCATTGGAAGTAGCAAACAACTGATCAGCAACTTCAGTGCCTAAATACAATTCTCGTAAAGCTAATAACTCATTATATTGAGCTTCATGAATTTCAATGTTTTGGTCAGGATTGTTTCTAGTTTCGTATAGCGAATTAAATTCATTTTTGGCTCCTAAAAACTGATAGTAGTCACCGATTATTTTAGCAGCTTGTTCGCCGGCATTACCGGGTAGCCCTTGTTTTATTAAGTCTTGTAACTTTTCTAAGGTTTCATCGTCTAATTTTAGGTCACTATTGGCAAGTGTTGCGTTGAGTGCTGTTAATGCATCATGATCAATAATAATGTCTCCATTTTCGTCTAATTTCACCGCATGAAGTGCTTTATAGACTGACGCTTGCGTAAAGGGTAATGAAGGGGCCGTATCGGGTTGGCTATGCTGGTCATTATTGAATGTTTCAGCTTGTTGGTTATTGTCATTGCTTGGTTCGGCTTCCCACTGCCAGGCCGTCGCGATAGTATTTGTGTTGGCTGGTTCGTCTACTTCAATTGTTTCAGTCGCATGCGTAAGGACCCTATTGCTAATCGGTGATGGGTTAACAGGCATTGGGGCTGAGCTTAGGAATATAATTAGTGTAATGACGACCAATCCCGCCAAAATAAAAACAGCATATAAATAATTTTTTTGCATGACACTATTCATTTTTTACGACTCACTTTTCTATTAATAATTTATTCATAGGATATAACCTTATAATGATTGTAGTTATTGTTTAGGCTTGTCGACAATCCTGGAACAAACATTATCAGAGGATAATAGCTTCCTACTTTCACGATTTGGCACTGTGCAATTTTTATTTCTTAAAGTGTGTACTGTTGAGCTATTTTTTCTTTCATCATGTCTGGTATTCCCATTCATCGAGTCTAATACTTTATTGGCAATGAACACCTCTAAAAAAGGTGGTTTTAGAAATGTAGTAGAAGGAGGAACACCATTTATTGCACTAAATGACTTGGAAAAATGGGCTGAACTTGAGAAGCCTGCACTGAGCGCCGCATCGGTGACTGAACGCCCTAAAGCAAGGTGAATGATCCCGATAAAGACACGATACCGAAGGCGATACTTGGTAATAGGTACACCTATTTGTTCTTTAAATAATTTTTCTAAGCGGGACTCGGATAAATATACGGTTTCCGCAAACGCTTTAACACTAAGATTATTACTGACAGTTTCTCTGATTCTTTGAATGACCTTAATAATTCTTGTATCAAATTCTTTAAATATAACGTCCTGGAGCTGGGGTTGAACGATAAAGTTTCTTAAGATCGGGTAGGCTTGTTCAGGTGGCAAAGATTCATTACGAATATGAAGGAGTTGCTTGATAAGCAAGTCTTCTTGAGGGTGGTTATAGTGTAGCCCTTCAAGTGCTTTGAACATGAAACTTTCAAGCGCTGAATAATCTTGAGTGAGTGGTGCTAAGTAGTAAATAGCCATGGTGGCTTTAGTGGCGTCAATATATTGTTTGTCGAAAGTGGTACCTGACTTAGCCAAACAACTACGTGTGATTATCTTTGCACCATTTTTCAATGTGACTGTTATATCTCCTTGAATACTAACCATTAGTTTGTCAGAAACCACCTGGTGCTCACGATAAGGAATATGAGAGACACCAAGAAATAATAATTGGTTTGTCCATATATGGAGCTTTGGAATGCAGGGGGCTGGCTTCATTTTTTACGCTCGCCGCTTTATTTAAATTTTTATGGGTAAAAATCCCGGTAAGTGTTTACCGGGAGGCCAGATCACTCATCAGCCTAATCGGCCTTTAAAGACCGTACATGAGAACACTAAATAATGTTGTTAGAACCCGTTACTAGTAGTCGCAGGTATCTCGATATTCAGAAATAGCGTTATTAGCAGCATGATTAGGGCCACACAAAAATTGGTTATAACGTGTGTCCTGATCAATAAACCGCTTCATCCAAGACACGCCCATTTTTCCGAGAAGTCCACCATTAGAACCACCGCCGTTCGCACACGAATGGCCGCCATTATTGATTTCTAATAATGCTTTATCTGTTGTACCTGGGATGCTGTTATAAAAAGGTGAAGCATGGTTTCCAACTGGAGCAGTAGTATCACTTTCACACGCAATGATCATTGTGGGGGTATCTATTTGATCAAAATTATTACTACCTGTATGCCATGGAGCCAGTGGTATTGCCGCATTTAATCGGCTGCCTGAAGCAATTCTAAGCGCGCCGCCGCCGCCCATAGACCAACCCATTGCACCAACGCGACTACTGTCAACCATGCCAGAGATAGCGTTGCTGTTTGAGTTACTTTGGCTTATAACATAATCCAAAGCTCTTCCTAGCTGCGTTTCACGACTAGCTGGTTGATCGAAAGTAGAGTTCGTGGCAATAGTGATGACCACAAATCCATGTGATGCCAGTCGGGGGCCCCACCAAGCGATAGAAGACTCGCCTGCCAAAAAACCTGGAACAATTGCAATAGCTCCCATGGTGCCTGTCGTATTCGTAGGGTAATGAATCGTACCACCGCCAAATCCACTAACAGAGCGTGAAACATTCACGGTGTTGATTGAATAAGGTCCGCTAGATGCTTCAAGATAACTTGATGTCGGGTCTGGGCCACGCGTAAAGTCGCACTCTCCCTGACAGGGTTCAGGATCTGGAATAGGATCGGGCGTCGGGCTTGGAGTAAAACTAAAGGCGCTGACTGAAAAGAGTAACGCACTTGTACCAACTGCAATTTGTTCTAATAGTGACTTGTTCATGGGATCAACCTCAGTAATTATTTATATTTGTTGTTTAGGCTTGTCGACAATCCTGAGGTAAATTTACAGAAGGGTTATGTATCATGCTTTCACGAATTGGCACTTTTATTGTTAGGCCTTCACACAAAGTAAAAATGATTGATTGAGAGTTGATCAGCTAGAGGTACATAGAGTGGCAGGTAACACTGCTTTTAATACATCGTCAGATATAATTGCATTCATGTAGGGAAGCCTTAAGAAAGTGGTTGATGGTTGAATACCAATCATGTCACTGAAGCAAGTTGAAAAGTGCGCAGAACTTGAAAATCCTGCGCCATAGGCGGCTTCTGTAACGGTTTGGCCCGCAGCTAAACGAATGATACCGACAGATAAACGAAGCTGGAGTCGGTACTTGGTGATAGGGACACCAATTTGGTCTTTAAAAAGCTTATTTAGGCGTGATTCAGATAGGTGTACATCCGCAGCATAGTCACTAACGGATATACTGTCGCTAAAGTTTTTTCTAATATTTTGTAGCGTCTCAATAATACGAGGGTCAAACGTCTTGATAATTGTCTGGTGCAGGTGGGGTTGAACTATCGCTTCCTGACATAATTGGTAAGTTTGGTTTGCTGAAAAAGATTCCTTAAAAATATGACGCAGTTGCTGAACTAAATGATCTTCTGTGGGGTGCTTATAATAAATACCTTTAGAGGCATTATTCATTTGATTCTGAAGAATTAAAAAGTCTTGAGAGATTGGATTGAAGTAGTAAATAGCAATGACAGCGTTACTGGTATTGATATGAGCTTCATTAACGACTGAACCCGCTTTGATCAGACAACTTCGAGTCGCTACCTCAGTGCCATTCTCTAACTGAATGCGCATTTCCCCATGAATACTCACCAATAATTGACTCCAGGCAAGAGTATATTTACGAAAAGGAATATGACTTGTGCCGATGTACAGGCGGCTATTTTTCCAGATATAAAGTTTAGGACTGATCCTTGTACCATTCATTTTTTTTCTCTGTTTTCGACTCAAGGGATCAAAATAAACAGGATTTAGAAATAAATACTTGTAAGATTCGATGATCAAACACAAATAGATTAGAAACAGTAGGACTTGGTCACAGAAAATCACTTATTACGGTAGATGTTTTTATGCAAACGAGAAAAATTTATCACCTTGTTGAGGTTTTGGATCATTAAATTAGAGTGAAAAATAGCCAATGACTAGGCTAAATAGGAGGGAATTTTTAGCTCTTTTCAGAGCTAAATTGAACAATAAAATAAAGCATATTGCTTTAAATTTTCACTTGGCAAAACTTGGGGTAGCTAAGCCTACAGAGCGTTGTATCCCAAATTGGCTGAGTAATTTGTAGCTACGCCATCCGAGTATACTGACTGTCGTCATGACTCCGGCCATCATTGCGCCACCGACACCGCAGGTGAGTACATCTTGCCCGGTTAAATAGAGCCCTGGTATCGTAGTTTTGGGGCGTAACCAGTTTTGTTCAAAACGCTTGGGGTCATGATTTAAACCATAAAGTTCGCCTTTCTTGTAGCCACAAAAAAAGTCTGTGGATAACGGTGTACTGGTTTCGTAATAATCGATCTTTCCCCTTAAATGAGGCATTTTGTTATACAGCGCCTCTAACATACGTTGGGTGAAGTAATCTTTAAGTGTTTCGTATTCTTCACCTCTTTTACCCCAAGGCGCATCTTTCCATTCTGAGAACCATTCATAAGGGCAGGGCACAACCATCTCAATGGTTGATCTGTCAGGGTGCTTGCGCTGCCACTCTGGATCTTTTGCGGCAGGAAATGAGATATAAACCGCAGGAAATGCTTGCTGCTTTTCTGCTTTAAATTCATCGAATGCTTTTTCTGCATCGTAATGAGGGAATATCCAGAAGTTTGTTTTTGGTAACTTAAGGTCTGTAGGGCTTTCTTTTAAACCGATATACATACCTAAATGAGCTATAGAGGGAGATACTGCTTTTAAATGTTGGTCGTAACCATGTTTCTCAACGATATCTTTTGGTAGTAGGTGTTCGAAAGTGTTCATGACACCGGCACTACTGATCACTTTTGGTGCCTTAATAATGTGTCCATCAGCCATTTCTACGCCGGTTACTTTACCGTTTTTTAAAATAATTTTTTGGACCGATGCATAGGTTAATAAGTCACCACCTGATTGTTGAATAACAGGAATGATGGTGTCTGCAATTTTCCAGGCGCCGCCTTCAGGGTAGTACGCACCACAAAGATAATGACGAGCAATCAGTGCATGGATTAAAAAGCTGGATTGCTTTGGCGGTAAACCACAATCACCGTACTGCCCTGTGAGTACGGCGATCAATTTTTGATTCTGCGTTAAGCTGCTTAATACATCATAGGTCGTTTGATTGAAATAGTCGGGGAGGCCGTACTTCTTGAAAAAATTATAGGTGCTGCCAAGTTGGCTGGGTAGTAACTTATCCATAACCTTGAGCGGAATAAAGCGATTCACGCTATCGAGCAGGGTCAGATACTTCTTAATTATTTTTTTCTCTTCTGGGAAGTTTCTTATCAATTCGGTTTGAAACGCTTCACGCCCAGCGGTGAGATTATAAACTTCATCTCCAAAGTATAAACGATCATAATTATCGTCCATTTTGGCCCATTTCAATTGGCCATCGGTTATAAAATCGAATACGCGACGCATAGATGATGAAGGGTCACCGACTTCGCCGATGTAATGAACACCTACATCCCATTCATAACCGTTTCTTGAATAGCTATGCGTATAACCGCCAGCCGTGTAATGCTGCTCTAGAACAAGGACCTTTTTACCCGCTTTTGACATTAACGCTGCGGTTGTCATGCCGCCCATACCCGAGCCTATTATTATGGCGTCATAATTTTCTGCTACACGAGTGGCTCGGTAGCGCTTACCAATTCTTAAGGTACTAGGTTTCGGGGCAGATGTTTTTTTACTTGCTTCAGAGCTAGAGTGCGTCATAGTAAATGCCATTATAGAAGGTCGTGTATTTTCAATTCACATCTTAATACGGCTATTTAGTGAATACCTACTGCTATAAAAGCATTATATGTTTACGTTGTAAAGTTATCTAACAGTTAAGCAATAGAATATTCTACTCAGTGAAATGTATAACAATTTGTTTGAACTTTATTTAGGTGACCGTGTCATTTAATTAGAGTCTATTTTATCTAAAACGGAATACGCATGAATATAATATCAAATAATATTAAGTGGTTTATGGTTGTGACGGGGTTGCTCACATGCACAATGTTGGAAGCGGTTTTTGACCCTGAAATGGCAGTAGGGAACTTATTTGGCGAACAACTTCAAGGGCCTTTAGCAAATATGATTGTGCGTAGCTGGGGAGTATTGATAACGCTCACGGGGTTAATGTTGATTTATGGCGCTTTTAATATCACAAATCGTAAATTTGCTGCAGCTATAGCAGCTGCTGGGAAAATTGTTTACGTTGGTTTAGTCATTTCATTGGGTAACCCTTACCTTAGCAACGCCGCTTTGGTGGTTGGTTTTGATACGGTTGTGGCAATCATTTTGTTTATATATGTTTTTACATCGAGAAATCAAACTAAGTCCGTGTAAGTTTCATCGCTATACTAAGAGGAGAAAGTGTAGTCTTTCTGTGGATTTGATATCTTAGGTTAGTCATCATGTGATCTGTCAAAAATAACAACAACTTATGAATGGATAAAGTATGAAAGAATCATTCTGCAACACCATTGAAGTCCTTTGTACACCTGAAAAAATGTACGCTTATGTTACTCAGCCATGGCTGTGGCATGAGTGGCATCCAAACTCTAAGTCTGCAAAGGCAAAGAACAGCTTACTTAAAGTAGGTGATACGTTTGATGAAGTGGTTGAGTTGCAACCATTCTCTCCATTACCCATTAATATGCGACGGGAAACGCATTATAATGTTGTTGTCGCTAATCCAAGTACGCACTGGTGCGTAGAGGGTGAAATGAAGGGGGGTTGGCTGAAGATCAATTATGAATTTAAACCATCAAAGGAAGGGGTAACATTTATTCGAACATTATCTTACGAAGCGACGGGTATTAACCGGTTAATTTTTCCTTTGTTAAAACCTAGAATGCGAAAAATGTCTTTAGTGGCTCTTAGTAATTTGAGGGCAAAGCTTGAAATGCATGGTTAGAACCCTAGTTTTACAGAAGGTTTTTTTTAATTGAGTCAGGTACTAGCTTCAGACAGGTAATCATCACGAAAGAGTTTAAGGTAATGAAACGGGTGTTAAACTCATGATCTTTCCGCTATCAGTCGATAAATAAATCCAACCTTCGGGGCTCTGTGCGAGTGAGCGAATACGCTCATTCAAGCTTTTTAATAAACGCTCTTCATCAATAGCATCACCCGCATTATTTAACGTTATTCGATTTAAGTGTTGTAACTTAAGTGCGCCTGCAAACAAATTTTCTTTCCAGTTAGGGAAGGCCGTTCCGGTGTAAAGTAGTAAGCTACCCGGTGCAATGGACGGCACGTAATACTTTGTGGGTGATTCCATGCCAGCCTTTTCAGTTGCCTCACCAACATTTATAGGGCCCCAATATTCTTTTCCGTAAGAAACGGTAGGCCAACCATAGTTTTTACCTTTATGAATCAGGTTGAGTTCGTCTCCACCTCTTGGTCCATGCTCAATTAACCACAGGCGCTTATTTTTAAGGTCGTAACTTAATCCTTGTGGGTTTCGGTGGCCGTAACTCCATATTTCGGGAAGTGCATTTTCTCGTTTAATGAAGGGGTTATCATCGGGTGTACTGCCATCAAGATTGAGTCTTAATACACTCCCTGCATGCGTCATTAAATCTTGTCCGTTGGGGCGGACTCCACGATCACCCACTGTAAAAAATACATGCCCATTATGGTCAAAAGCAATACGGCTTCCAAAGTGTCGACTTGTGTCTGTTACCGATTCTGTAACAAGTAAATCAGTCCAACCCACGAGGGTGCCATTTTGTAATTGTGCACGTGCTAGCGTAGTCGCACCAGAATGATTAACAGGTTTGCTGTAAGTAAAATAAATCCAACCATTCTCTTTATAGTGAGGGGCTAAGGCGATGTCTAAAAGACCCCCTTGGCCTTTGTTAAGAACAGGTGGTATGCCGTTTATATTTTGGAGTTGCCCACTGAAGCGATCTAATAATTTTAGGGTACCTTGACGTTCAGTAACTAATATTTGAGAAGGGTTCAAAAAAACCATTGCCCATGGGATATTCAATCCATCTGCAATGACTGTTACTTGGTAATGAGTACCGGCGGAGTGATTGGTCAATACAGTATTAGCTAATGACACTATTGGCAAACTGAGCATTAAAAAAATAATGAATTTTACGATTATTTTTATCACTTTAGCCTCACTTTATCTGCTTTACCGAATAATGGTAAACCAAAGCACATGAGAATTATATGATATTATACAGCCATATGCCCTTGTTCAGCTGGTGTAGGGGATGTGCCGGGTCTAAGGGTGGTTTAGTAAATTCTATTGTGATTACAAATAATTTACAGAGGGCAAGCCCCCTTTATTTCAATCTGCCCTGACCAACTCAACTTTACTCAATGCGATAATCATAACGATACGGTAAACCTTTACGCATAACGGTTAAGGTTACTAATTCATTCTGCTCGAGAGATGCCCATAAAGGGTTCTGTGTTTCGTGCACCCACTGATCATTGATACGCATAATAACATCACCGGTTTTTAAACCTAAGGTGGTGTAGAAGCGCTGGTTATCTATATTATCTAACTTGATTAAATGGTTTCCTTCAACAATATGATCAGCATTATAAAAGTGCTTCTCTAATGAGGTTTGATCTAATAGTTGCTTGTCTACCCATTCGCGAGAAAGTGTCATTTCACCGGTGGCCGGTAGTGTCCGGCGCTGAGGGCTGTCGATTAATATTTCGTCTTCATCACCACTATGTCCTACTAATGTTTCTTGCTGATCTTTGGTTGTGATTGTACTTTTTTCGTTCGTATCGGTTAATTGGTGGCCATGGCTGGTTGTTAATTTTATGAACTCAGTTATGCCATTATTCTTTATTAGAATTTGGTTTGATTGTATATCAATTATTCTAGCCTGAGGCAGAATCAGTTCACCAATTTTTACACGAATGATGCTTTCGTCTTTTTGGTTAATAATTTCTGCGGTAGATTGCTCTGCTATATTACTGACCGTGGTTGCAAGTAATGTGAAGGGTAAATGAGATTGTTGTATTGGTTTAGAGTGGCCCATTTGGTTAAGCTCTTGATCGATATAAAAACTATACATATCTACTGGGTTTGCACCCTTTATGTACAGACCATTGATAAATAAAACGGGCACATTACCTAAGCCTATTTCTTTGCCGAAGGCCAAGTCTTTTGAGATGTCTGCTTGGTGACGTTTTTCAATAAGACAGGCTTTAAACTCTGGCGAATTAATTCCAAGTTGCTCGGCTATATTCAAATAACGTTTGGAATTGAGTTGGTTAATGTCAGCATAAAGAGAGCTTTGGAAGGCCCATAATGTATTTTTCTCTTTTGTGCCGTCCGCAGCACAACGAAAGGCGTTTGCCGCTGAAATCCCATAACGATGAAAACGTTGTGGGTAATCAAAAAAACGAAACCCTATTATTCCAGAGTACTTTTTCTCTAACTCCATTAAGGTCGGGTATAAGCGAGCACAGTGCGAAGATTGATAGCTACAGAAAACATCAGTGGTAATAGGCGCATTCGGTGTTCCCATAATTGGTCGCTGATCTTTCGGTAGGCCAACTCTAGGCGGAGTGGGAGGGGTTAACGTAATGATTGTTTTTTGGTCTGCAATTTTATCTGCTTGGGTTTCTTGAAAGATAAATGAATGTAGTGCTTTTTTGCGCAATTGGTATTTTTGCCACTCCAGATCAAATAAACTGAGTTGAATGCGTGCGTCGAGATCCTTCATTGTTATTGCTCTAGAACCTAATGAGGCAACGATTGATGTAGCATCTTCTGGGGGGACTTTGTTGGAGCTATTATTCGTCGTATGACTAGCTTGTAAGGCTTTAGCCTTCGGTATAGGCGGTTGTAATGAATTAGCTTTAGTCGAGCTGCTAATAGTCGGAGCGCTGCTATAAAATATATTTTCAAAGATATTGTTGTCAGTATTACACGCTGATAGAAGTAGAGTGGTGGCCATTAGGCTTATTATTTTTGAAACACGCATTTTATATTATCTCTATGTCTAAAATATATTTCTAGGATTGGTGTTATTCGAGTGAGTATCAAATAGCTTCCTTATAGTTACCTCCGGCATGTATTGCCGGAGGTAAAGGTCTAAAGAACTTAAACCTTTAAGGCATGTCGTTATTCGCCCCCCATGAAAAGTCTGCAATTTTACTTTGTGTGCTGACATTCGGGTGGAAACAATCGCCACCGTTGATGTGTTGTGCACCAAAGCTGAAAGTACCGCCTGAAGGGGTATTTTCATCAACATATTCTGAAACAACTTCAATGCCATTCGGGTTCTTGCCATTTGAATTGCTGTTATAAGCTGCAGCTTCTTCAGCTAGAATCGCGTTATAGCTTTGCTGTGCTTGAGCAACTGCCGCTAGACGTGTTGCAGAACTCTCACCATTTAGCGTGCCACCGTTGGTTACGACGCGGCAAACACTATAGGATGACCAGAGTGAATCACAGTCAATAGATGAAGAGCTAGCCTGCTTATCTAAACCTGCTTGGCGCAAGTCCTGCACTCTTGGCATACCGTTAAGTTGCACGGTTGAGCCAGAAGCTAGCCCTGTCATCAAGGTATCTAAACCGGCTTGTACTGATTCACGCCATTCGGCATCAGTAAACAGTGGGTTATTACAGTTAGCCGGATCAGTACAATCACGATTACAGATGTCGTTGCCGCCTAACAATACTTCAACATGATCTGGTAACGGTGACTGAGTCACGATATCTGCAGCTTGAGCCGCAAAATTAGGTTGCGAGCCTGAGTCGCCAGTGCCACGCATTTCCGCGCCAGACATAGCAGCATCTTTAGTCGCGCCAATTGAACCGTCTAGGGCTTTATAACGATCATGGATACTGTTGACGTTAGAAGACCAGCCATCAAACCAGGAATGCTCAGGTTGATCGCCGCCTAGGAGGCAAAACAAATCCCACCACCAATAGTTAGCGGTACAGTCTGCACCGAATGCCATGGTAATACTATCGCCTGATGCCGCAGTATTTTGAACGCCTGAGACAGGTGGAGGTGGGGGTGGTGGATTACTTGGATCGTTAAAGTTACCTACCAGAGTGACGCCGCTATAACTTGACCAAGCATCTAACATCACACTGTAACTGCCTGCTTGAACGTTTGATATATCACAGGTTTCATTGTTACCAGATCGGTAAGGGCGGCAATCCCAGTTAGAACTCGAGGCTTCGCTGCCGAATTTAACATAAATGTCAGCATCACCCGTACCGCCTGAGATGTTAAAGCTCAGGTTACTTGCGCCGGCTGGCACATCCAGAGTGTAAAATGTTTCGCTACCTGAAGCGCCTGAAATATTAGTGATGGAGGTACCATTTTCCAGCGTGGTAGCCGCTAACGCGGAACTTGCAGCTGTCGCTAATACAATTGTGCTTAGCGTAGATTTAAGGGACTTGTTGAGGATTTGATCAATCCATCTTTTTTTATAATTTGTTTGAAACATAGCTTTAGCCTTTAATAATTATTATATTAATATAATTGATTAGGTTGTTCTTATTCTGCTATTGCACTTTTTCTCACCAATCACAGCTATGCTGGGCTAAATACAGCTTTCAACAAAATTACGCTTACCTGCAAATTTTGATTAAAGATTTAGTCTGCACTATTGGGCACAACTACGTTATCAAAGCGTTAGGTTAATAAAAGTTTAGAAATTGAAAAATAGCTCTGAAGACTATAAATATGTCTCTGGGGGTTAGTTGTTAGGTGAATGATTATTTTAAAATTGCTCAAAAATTAACTGATAAAATAATAAGATGAATGAGTTAACCCTTTCGCCTATGTATGGCGTTCTACTTTCTAATTACCTAATAAAAGTTAAGAGAGATCAAGCCGTGAGTACTTTATCGGAAAGTGCTTTGAAAGACGTTAATGACATGGCGTTATACACCTCTAGAATTAGTCAGGTTGGGGTAGAGGCTCTAATAAAAGATATATTTGAAGCAACCGGGGATATGTCTTTTGGTTTAGATATTGGAAAAACGGCTCATCCTTCTGATTATGGAACAGTTGGTTATACATTGATGAATTGCAGTTCTTTGTTTCAGGTGTTTGATTATGCAGCTAAATATAAACATGCTTCAAATAAAGCGTTCAAGATTCTGTTTACCAAACAGAATAACTTTTATCGGTTTAGAATCGATAGCCTGGTTGAGACTCAATGGCTCAAAGTTATTATAGAGTTGGATTTTGTGACAGCACTTTACTTATCACGGTTTTTTGTCGGGGTAGATAAAGCAAAAAAAGTTATTCCTTATGTTGTTAATTTTAAGCATGAACCTTTCGCCAATATAGATAAATATCATCGTATTTTCGGTTGTGAGGTGAAATTTAATCAAGCGATAAATGAGATTGTGTTTCCTCAGTCAGTGTTTGATATTCCAATTCGTTCGGCAAATTCAAAATTGTTCAAACTCATGGAAAGTAAGCTGGTTCAGGCTCAAAAGGGTATCGAGGAAAAACTAAGTCTCAAGCAAAAGTTGAATCAATATATTCAAGACAATATTGAAAGTGGGGTTCCGAGCTTAACGTCCACTGCAAACGACTTTAATATGAGTGTCAGTTCATTAAAAAGCCACTTGAAAACAGAAAAAACGAATTATTCCCATATCGTAGATGAAGTTCGAAAAAGTATTGCTTTAAAATTAGTTTTAGACCCTGAAAACTCTATTTTAGAGATCTCTATGTATCTAGGTTTTTCAAACTCAAGTACATTCAATCGAGCTTTTAAGCGTTGGACAAATTTAACACCTGTTCGGTATCGGAAGCTAGGAGCCACTTCGTAACGACCATGTTTACGAGAGGTTCAAGGTTATTCGACCCTTTTCGACCCTCTTTGACATTGAATTTTGAATGAATTAAATGACATTATTGATGCAATTGCTAGGAAGCGACAAAAATAATAACCGCAAGCTAGACTCTCCTTTGGGCTTAATGCTAGGCGCCAAGCTTGGGACACAGTGAGCGATAGTGATATAACGGGTGTCGAAAATGAATTCATTAACTGTATCTAAGATATATGTAAGTATGTTTTCAAATTATTTGGAACAGCTACAAACTAAACGATCCGATATCCAGCTCCACAAAATTTCTTTACCTGCAATTTTAAGTTCCAATAGAGAATTTGTATCTTTAGAATCGATGGAAAAGTTTATCTCATCGGTTGTAAAAACAACAAAGAATCAATCATTGGGTTTAGATATTGGTGAGCACATACATCCTTCAGACTATGGAATATTTGGCTACGCGATGATGAATTGCTCAACGCTGGCTCAAGCTGTAGGGTTGGTTGAAAGCTATGTTACGCTACTGAATCAAGCGTTTTCAGTGACGCTTTTTGAAACGAATAATAATATCCACATTGAACTAGAAAATAACGTATCTGATGGAGTGGGAAATATTCTTGTCGAACTTCAATTTACTTCCGTTTGTAAAATGGCGAAGTTTTTAACGGGGCCTCAGAAAAACACAGATATCTGTATGTCTGAAATACGATTCCAGCACAGTCCTTTAGCTGATATTAGTCGGTATGAAGAGGTATTTAATTGCCCTGTATTATTTAATCAAAAAAAGAATGAAATCGTTGTGAGCAAATCAGTATTGTCACAAAGGGTTCGTTCTGCAAGCCCGAAGATGTTGTCGATGCTGCTAAAAAAGATGAAACGACTTCAAGATGAAATGAACAATAATGTTACATTGGGCCAACGGGTATGTGAATTTCTTGAGAACTATATTGGTACTAAAGGCGTGCCGAACGCAGATGTTGTCGCCAGACATTTCAATATTAGTTTGAGTACCTTAAAAAAACACCTGCACCAAGAGCGCCTTAACTACACGACAATCTGTGATGAAGTCAGGCGAAATATGGCGATAAAAATGGTGGTGCACTCTTCTGATCAACTACAGAATATCAGTGAAGGTTTGGGTTTTGCTAACACGAGCGCCTTTAACCGGGCATTCAGACGATGGACAAAGATAACGCCTGCTGAATATCGTCGCATTCATTTACGAAAAGAGCACTTACGACAAGATCGATTTAGCCCGCATTCTCATGATTTAAGGCATGAGCTAAAATCAAACATTGCTTAGTCTGTGTGATTAATTCTCTAAATTTATATTATTTCTTAAATAACTCCCTCTACTCGAACTTTCCAACCTTATAGATGATATTTATGTGGTAGGGTAAGTGCTGCACTGTGATCTTGCTAAGATTACGCTAAATAAAAAAGTTAATTGTTTTAAATACACGGCATTAATATTGTTTTAAATTTATACTTTTGGCACGATGAAGATACAAAGTCATTGATAAGGAAATTTAAATGGTTACCTGTTACTTAAGATACATCATTGATCCTTATAAGGTAGAAGAGTTCGAGAAGTATGCAAAATTGTGGATTCCTTTGGTTAATAAATTTGGCGGCGTTCACAATGGATATTTTTTGCCAGCAGAAGGAGCTAATAACATCGCATTAGCCTTATTTACTTTTAGAAGTCTTGCTGACTATGAGAAATACCGTAAAGATTCATTAAAAGATGCGGAGTGTTTAAAGGCTTTTAAGTATGCAGAAGATACGCGTTGTATTCTCAGCTACGAACGAAGCTTTTTTAAGCCTATTTTTGAATAATTATCATACAAAAGATTGTACTAAAATGGATATGCAATATGGAGCAAGGATCTAAATCTACGGAAATTTTTTACCTTATTTGTGCGCTCGCTGGTGTTATTTTTACCATGTATTTCAATATACAATTTGTGATTGAACATGGTAGTTTTTCGCTTATAACGTTTGTAGCCGAAAATTATGTCAATAATGGTTCAGCTTCGATTGCAAATGATTTTATCATCGTTGGTGTTGTATTTTTAGTCTGGTCATTTAGAGAAGCAAAACGTCTAAAAATGCGAAAGTGGTGGTTGTTCTTTTTAGTTACCTTTAGTGTTGCGTTGGCGTTTACTATGCCTTTATTTATGCTCGTTCGTGAACGACGTATTGCAGCTTTATCGGGTAACAATTCTTAGCTAGGAGCAGAATATGAATGTCGCTATTTTAATTCTCTTATTTATTGTGGGTTTGATAAACTTTTTACCTGTCATCGGTGTGCTTTCAGCAGAAAAGTTGAGTACAGCTTATTCTATCGAGTTAATCGGAAATGATATCGTTATCTTGATGCGCCATCGAGCCTTACTTTTTGGAATCATAGGAGGGTTTATATTTTTTTCATTGTTTAAACCTTCGTACCAAGAAGCCGCGATGGTGATGGCTGCAATCTCAATGGTGGGCTTTTTATATTTTATATGGGCTGTGGATGGTCACAACGCTGCATTATCTAAAATAGCGATGGTAGATGTGGTTGGCATCATATGTTTGCTTGTAGCTGCCATTTTAAAGTTTGTCAGTACAACAACCATTTCTAGGTAGTTAGTTTCCTCGTTCGACAACTATTAGGCTCTAAGTCAGGGCTTGTCATTGTTCTTATTTAAATACTGCTTAAGCAAACACAGGACTATATACATGACAGAAGTAAATCATTTTAAAGCATTAGAAAACATGTACGCTGCTGCGCCTATCAATGAAATCTACAAACCAGTAATGACGGTATCGGAAGGTGCGGCTGAAATTGAAATACTATTATCAGAGAAATTTCATCATTCCGCTGGTGGAGTACATGGGTCTGTATATTTCAAAATGCTAGATGATGCTGCGTTTTTTGCTTCCAACTCCTACGAGCATGATGTTTTTGTATTAACCACCTCATTTACAACCTATATAACTCGGCCTGTATCAGAGGGCAAACTTAAAGCGATCGGTAAGGTGGTAAATAAAAACAAGACACAGTTTATTGCGGAGTCAGTTGTGTATGACTCCAAGGGCAATGAAATTGGTCGGGGTAACGGCGTATTTGTGCGTAGTAAATTGCCGCTTGTCGAAGCAAAAGGATACGGAGTATAAATAAGCCACTAATAATAGCGTTCGCTGTTATATTAAAATGGTCACGAGCTTAATAGAAATACTGAGTAGAAATGCTGATTATTTATCGCATGGAGAGAAAAATATGGCTTGGGTATATCTAATTCTTGCCGGCTTATTTGAAATTGGGTGGCCAGTCGGCCTAAAAATGGCTCAGGATGATAAAACCCGAATCTTAGGTATTAGTACCGCACTTGTATTTATGGGGGTGAGTGGGTTTCTGCTTTGGTTAGCTCAAAAACAAATACCACTTGGAACTTCCTATGCTGTATGGACTGGCATTGGTGCCGCCGGGACTTTTCTTGTAGGTATAGTCTTCTATGGTGACCCTACAAGTTTGGGGCGGTACCTAGGCATAATTTTAATTATTGCGGGTGTGGCGACCTTAAAATTGGCGCACTAGAACAGTAAATGATGTGCCTGTGATCGGTGTTTAAGTTTTAATAAGTATTATTAACGAAGTATTCAGTTGCTAGGGATAGTATGAGTAGATTAACAATTGAAAACGCACTCACAAGTTTGGGTGATCAGGAGCAATCGTTTAAAGAATTATTTAATCATGGTTCGTTAAGCGTAGAAATATATAAACCTTTGGGTGTTGATCATCAGCAACCACATACACGTGATGAGCTTTACGTGATTTCAACTGGCTCTGGCTATTTCGTGAAGGGCGAATCGCGTGAGCGCTTTGAAAAAGGCGAGGTCCTTTTTGTACCGGCAGGCGTAGTACATAGGTTTGAGGATTTCTCTGATGATTTTTCTACTTGGGTTTTCTTTTATGGGCCTGAGGGCGGTGAAGAACGTAATGAGAGTGATTAATTTTCTCAGTAGTTTTTCGGGATAGGCTTTGTGGTGTACAAAGCCTATTTCGTTAGCTAAATCAAATTATCCACTCATCATCTTGAAGGCTTGATAGAGACGCTTTGCCTGAGAGCATAACGTTTTTATGTGCTTGGGCGCGGGGTAAGAGTTTTTCAAAATAGAACTGCGCCGTCTTTTGTTTAGCTTTTAAAATGTTTGGGCTAGTTCTATCGTTAGTCATATCATTACTAGTTAGATTGCTACCGGACTCAAGAGTGTTGGCAATATTAGCCATTTTGAGCCAAAAATAAGCGAGTGTGACGTAGCCAGAATACATTAAGAAATCATAGGCAGCTGCGCCAACTTCTTCATGGTCTTGCATTGCTTTCATGCCGATTTGCTGTGCTAATTGCGGCCATTCTTTAGCGTAGGGCAGTAATATGCTTGCTAATTCTTTGTTCGCTTGGCTAGTTCTTTCACTCTCTTCAATACTTTTACATAGTTGGTAAATTTCTTTGGTAAAATTAAGCAGTGTTTGAGCTTGGTCACCGAGCACTTTACGGCCAAGTAGATCTAAAGATTGAATGCCGGTCGTACCCTCATAAAGTGTGGCGATTCGGCCATCACGATAAATTTGCTCAACACCTGACTCACGAATAAAACCATGACCGCCATAAACCTGAATTGCGTGACTAGCCGATTCTAAACCTGTTTCGGTAAGAAATGCTTTTGCGATAGGGGTTAAAAGCCCCAATTGCTTTTCTGCTGCAGCATAACCTTCATTTTCATGCTTAGTTTTATCTAATAGCTCAGCGCAGTAATGGCAAAAAGCACGACCACCTTCAGCAAATGCTTTTTGTGTCATGATCATTCTACGCACATCTGCATGATGAATGAGTGAGTCAGCTGCGTTATTTGTTTGTTTGGCTTTGTCGAGAGTTTTGCCTTGTGTTCTTTCAATGGCGTAATGGTAGCTCTTTTGAAAAGCCTGCTCACTCATGCCGACACCTTGCAAGGCGGTACCTAAGCGCATTTCGTTCATCATGGTAAACATGGCTTTAATACCTTGATTCTCTTGGCCAACTAGAAACCCAGTAGCATTTTCAAAACTCATGGTACAGGTCGGGTTTGCGTGAATCCCCATTTTTTCTTCTATACCGATACAACTAAGACTATTACGTTCATTTGTATTAAGTAGTATTTTTGGAGCGACAAATAGGCTTAAACCTTTTATTCCGTCTGGCGCGCCTTTGATTCTAGCCAGTACTAAATGGATGATGTTTTCACTACTATCGTGTTCACCTGCTGAAATGAATATCTTGGTGCCGGTCAGTTCATAGTGCGTGTCATCCACCGCTTTAGCCGAAGTTTTGATGAGCCCTAAGTCTGAACCGCAATGTGCCTCGGTCATACACATCGTGCCGGTCCATTCTCCAGAGATCATTTTAGGTAGATAACTTTGTTTTAAGTCTTCGCTGCCAAAGGCGATTAGCGCCTTACAAGCAGACATGGTTAATGCTGAAGTCATACTGATGGCATGATTTGAACTGGTGATCATTTCACCAACCTTGCTACCAATAGATTCAGGAAGGCCTTGGCCGCCCCAAGTGTCTGGCATACAGATACCCATCCAGCCTGCGTTAACATAACTTTCAAATGCCATACGGGTAGCATTAGGGAGTGAAACGGAACCTTCTTTGAACTTACAACCTTCTACATCACCCGGCCCATTAGCGGGGGAAAGTTCTTGCTCTGTAAATTTAGAAGCTTGCTCCAATACCATTTTCATTTCATCAATATCTTGATCAAGTACTTTTGACATATTTGTTAATAAGAAGTTCATGTCGTGTATTGGGGCGCGGTAAGGATACATGTAGAGGATGCTCTGGTTATTCTTGTATGAATGGCGAATGTATCCGCCACCGGATGTTTCTATTATTGCGTTACATTTTTTATTGCTCATTAACAAATGATAAGTTCGATAGCCTATCGACCGTGTAATACTTTCAATAAGAATTTATTAGCTCGTGCTTTCAAGCAATTAGTACAATTAAAATTAACTCAATTAATTCTAGCGTAACATTACGACTAAAGCATATTGGATAGAATATAGATGAAAAAGCACACATGGTTTCAGTTGAAAGAACATCCTGAAGTTTATTATGGGCAATATGTAGTGCCGAATTTTATTTCTAATTCTGTGGCGATTAGAGTATCAGGAGATCATAGGGTGCTCATTAGTCCCGGAGAAAAAATGTTGAATGATTTACCTGATGACTTCAATAAGAAGAACACAAAACTAAGCATAATCTTCCCTAATTCTTTTCACTATATGGGGGTGAATGCTTGGCTTGAACGCTTTCCTTATGCAAAACTTTATGCGAGTAAAAAGGCGAAAAAGCGCTTAGAAGGAAAAGGCTTTAAACAGATATTAACCTTAGAAAATGATCAGCCAGAACTACCGAAAGGTTATGAAGTGCTAATTCCACCAGGGCATCGTGGTGGTGATGTTTGGCTTTCAAAGCAGGGTGACGACGATAATAATTTGTGGATTACCTGTGACAGTTTTTTAAACTACGAGCGGGTTTCTAAGCAGCCCATTGCACGCACATTACAATCGTTGTTGGGCGCCGCACCGGGTTTAAAGATTAGCCAAGTGATTAAGTGGCTATTATTAGATAGAAAGTCCAAATTTAAAACGTGGGTATTAAACCAATTAGAACAAGATAAACCTACTATATTGATACCTAGTCATGGTGAGGTTGAAAATGACCCAGAACTAGCTAAAAGGTTACGTATTTTAATTGAGACTAGACTGTAAATAACCCTTAAAAGAATTGATTTTTCTTACTTGCTCTTATATCCATTAGTACCTAATATTATTACGGCTTTGATTAAGCACCGTAGGTTGTGGTTGAACGACGTGCATCCCAACTTCAGAGTCTGCGATGCAGATACTCTCTTATTTTTTATGCGCCGAATTCATCGTTTATTACTTTGAAAATTTCGTATTCGCTTTCTAATGAGTTTTATATTTATGACATCTAGCTCCTCATGGTATGTACCTTTTGATAACGAATTAAAAACCCTCTCTGTTTTATTAAAAAATCAGCTGTGGTTACAAATTGTTCTCGCGCTTATTTTAGGTATCACGGTGGGTTTAATGTTGTCGCCTCAAGGCGGTGGTTTGGTAGAAACTGACACTGCTAATATTATTGCCCAATGGGTGAAGCTACCGGGTAGTGTATTTTTATCTTTGATACAAATGGTGGTGATCCCACTCGTGCTCAGTTCTATTATGCTTGGTATCGCGACAGCAGGAGACCCTGCGTATCTTAAAAAAATTGGTGTACGAATTTTTCCATATTTTATTGTGACCACCACTGTTGCGGTAACAATTGGTGCAGGGCTAGCTCTATGGATAAAGCCTGGAAACTTCATTGATAACCAGTTGGTTACGGGTATTGCTACAAGTACTTCGGTGGTAGAAATTAGTGAGCACTCAATACCTGAAAAAATTGCACAACTTATTCCGACGAATTTTACCCAAGTCGCTTTAGATCAAAGCATGTTGCAATTAGTGATTTACGCGATGATTATGGGCGTTGCGCTCCTTGCATTGCCTACTAGGAAAGCAAAACTCATTTTACAAGTGTTAGATAGTATCCAGTCTATTGCCATGCAAGTGGTGAGTTGGGCTATGTTGCTTGCCCCTTTTGCTGTGTTTGGTTTGCTGTGTGAAATAACGATCAAGGTGGGTATGGATGTTTTACTAGGTTTATCTGTTTACGTATTCACTGTAATTATGGGGCTGGCACTTCTACTCGTGTTTTATTTGTCCATCATACGAGTGGTTACGTCACAAAGTATCGGGGCTTTTTTAAAGAATATTCGAGCGGTGCAGCTATTGGCATTTTCAACGTCTAGTTCGGCGGCGGTGATGCCTCTATCGTTAAAAACATCTGAAGAAAAACTGAGTGTAAAGCCTGCCGTAGGTCAGTTTGTGATACCTCTAGGCGCAACCATCAATATGGATGGTACAGCATTGTACCAAACCATCGCGGCTATTTTTTTAGTGCAGGCGTTTGGTGTCGATATCAGTACAAGTGAATTACTGCTATTAATGATTACAACCATTGGTGCTTCGATTGGTTCGCCAAGTACGCCAGGTGTGGGTATTGTGATACTAGCGACGCTATTGTCATCTGTTGGTGTGCCAGCGGCGGGTATTGGTTTGATTTTAGGTGTTGATCGTATATTAGATATGTGCCGGACAACCTTAAATGTTACCGGTGACTTAACAGCCTGCTGTGTAATGGATAAATGGTTACCAGGCAACGCCCAATTTAAAGAGATGGATTATTGGCAAAGCTGATGGTCTTTTGTTTTTTATACTAAAAGAGTGTTTGATACGCGATGACTTCATCAATTTTAGCCTTTCTTGATTTCTTTGGTATTGCCGTTTTTGCCATTTCTGGTGCCTTGACTGCAGGGCATAAGAAACTCGATATTTTTGGCGTCATGGTTGTCGCGTTGATTACTTGTTTAGGGGGCGGGACGTTGAGAGATCTTATTCTTGACGCTCATCCTGTCGTTTGGATTGAACACTCTATTTTTCTTTTTGTCGGGATCTCTGCGGCATTCGCAACTTTTGTTGTGGTGCGCCTACATCGAATGCCAATGCGCATGTTAGAAGTGTGTGATGCCATTGGCTTAGCTTTTTTTACCATAAGTGGTATGCAAAAAGCGCAAGCACTCGGTTATAGTCCTGAAATTATGTTGTTAATGGGCTTGATGACAGGCGTTGCGGGTGGAATTATGAGAGATATCGTCTGTAATGAAATACCGTTGATCTTTCATAAAGAAATCTATGCCACCGCCGCTATTGCTGGTGGGCTTTTATTTATTGTGCTTCAGTACTTTAATTTTGATGCTGAAATTTCGATGATTTTAGGTATGTTAACGATACTTACATTAAGGCTAACAGGGATTTTTATGGGAATTTCAATGCCCGCGTTTTTGTTCAGTGATGATGAACGAGAATCTTGATTCAATTGTTATTCATATTCAACTAGTCATGCTGAATAGCCACCTCTAATGTTTCGAGCCTGACTATTCAATCTCTGTAAAGCTTTGTTCAAATTGAGTTTAAAAGTTCGCTCAGTTCTTGTCTTCAAGTGCAAACCACAATACGAAACTATGCTTCTGTCCAGTGATCATTCGAGTAATAAAATCATTTTTTAAATAAGCACGCCCAAGATATAAATTGGGAGCAATTAAACGTAATTCGTCACGTACTGGTCTGGCTATGTGGATATTAGATTTTTTATAGTTTAGGAAAATTACGGGCTCGCCGTCGTTGGTTAGGCTGTTCTCTTTTATTGTTACGGCTGCACTGACATTATTGAAAGTAAAAGGAGTGCTGGGAAGAACCTGATTGCTTAACGTCGTGGTACCGATATGGTCCGTTGTAAATATTTTACCTCCCCAAAAAAAATTCAATAGTGCTGATGGCCCTTCATAGCCCGGTACAGGTAGAGGTAAACCCGTCAATAACCAGTCGGTGCCTGGATTAAGTGAGCCAGGTATAACGTAAGCAGTTCCGTAATCATAAAGCTCATTCAGTTCGCTATCATTAAGTGTCTGCAAATCTTCTAAGTGACTTGGCATGACATCGATTGCATTTACAACGGTTGAAAAAAAAGAAGCCGTAAGGGCTAAAGCTAAAATACTTGCGAGATAGTTATATTTCATTGTTTTGCTCTCTTTATTATTTTTGATTTTGATGAATTAAGTAAAAAGATAATTAATCAAATGGGTTACAACTTAGGAGAGTGTAGGGAAGGTTTGTATCAATCACTTGTATGATCTAATGGTTAATTATTAATTGTGACTCACTTGGTTATGGCTAGTATTATTTTATAAATATATGGTGAGAGTATTGCTGATATCTATTATCAATAAGTGTCGGTATTATTGGGGCCGAAACAGAGCTATATGGGTTGAATAGTTTAAAAAGTAGGCCTTAGCATGGCATTAATCATCTGTGTAACTGACTTTAAGAGAAGAGAAAAATGAGTGACGATCAGTTAAAAGAAATACTTAATTTGGGCTGTGAAGAAAGGTACGACTATTTTTTAAGCAAGGTCGGTGAAGATAAAGAAATTTGGATTCTGGTTAATGGTGATAATCAGTTTTTAAAAATATATGCTGAAGATGATAGTTTTGAATACCTGCCTGTCTGGCCTGAATTAGATTTCGCGACTGAGTACTCTAAAGACACTCAAGATCTTTCACCGAAAAGCATATCCTTGCCTGAGTTTTTTAAAAAATGGATTCCAGGCTTGAAAAAAGATGGAGTAGATATTGGTGTATTTCCAGGCTTAGAAGATGAATTATGGGTGATGGAACCTTCAGAGCTAAAAAATGATATCCAAGATGAAATATCAACCTTTTAAACTCATGTTTAAGAAGGCTGTTTGATAGGTATGTTTTAGTTTCATAAAAATAGAAATTCGATGCGAAAAACAGATAAAAAAATTGAAAACACGATCAGGCAAGCGCTTACTGAAGTATGCGAACTAGCCTTAGAGAGTGTTGCTGGTTTTAAATGGCTGACTCACAAGGTCTCAGACTATAAGAATTTACCAGAAACCCTTTCTATATTATGTGTGTTCGAAACGACTGATGAGTTATCCAAAGCGCTAGATACGTATCAAGATGTGTTTATGTGCAGGTTAATCAAAGAAAAGCTAAGTGTTGTGAATGTTGATGTAAAAAATATAAAGCAGCAGGTACGTTTTGATTCAGAAGAAGCATGCAAGATTTATCATAATAGTAAATGGCATGAACGTTTCAAGTGAGCCTCATTCAAACCAGAGTTGATCTAATTTGAATTTTTTCTAAATTGGCTGACGTACATCAATTATTTACGTCATCAGCTAGGGAGTTCTTAACTTGTTTGTGTTAATTTCAGATTATGAAAACTAAAAAAAGAAAGCTCGATAAAGAGCAAAAACTAAACGAATAATAAAATAGGTTTATTTATGAAGCTAGAATCGCTTGCATTACATCATGGCTATACCTCTGAAGAAACGACAAAAGCAGCTGCTGTACCCATCTATCAAACAACATCATTTACGTTTGATGATACTCAACATGGTGCTGACTTATTCGATCTAAAAGTGCCGGGAAATATCTATACTCGTATTATGAACCCGACCAATGATGTACTTGAACAGCGTGTTGCTGCAATGGAAGGAGGGGTAGGCGCATTAGCCGTTGCTTCGGGCATGGCAGCTATTACATACGCTATTCAATGTATTTGTGATGTTGGTTCTAATATTATCAGTACAAGCCAGCTTTATGGTGGTACTTATAATTTGTTTGCACATACTTTTCCAAGACAAGGTATTAATGTTCAAATGGTTCAAGGTGATGACCTTGATGGGTTTGAACAGGCCATTGATGATAATACTCGTGCTATTTTTTGTGAGTCTATAGGAAACCCTGCAGGTAATATTGTCGATATTGAAGCATTAGCGTTGATCGCCAACAAATACGGTATACCGCTTATTGTTGATAATACCGTAGCGACCCCTTTTCTATGTCGTCCTTTTGAAATGGGGGCACATATTGTAATCCATTCGCTAACAAAATATATCGGCGGCCATGGTACTTCGATCGGTGGAATGATTGTTGATTCAGGTCAGTTTGACTGGGTTGCAAATAAAAAGCGTTTCCCTATGCTTAATGAACCCGACCCAGCTTATCATGGTGTTGTGTACACAGAAGGATTTGGTGCTGCCGCTTATATCGGGCGCTGCCGTGTTGTGCCTTTAAGAAATACAGGCGCAGCGTTAGCGCCCCATAGTGCATTTTTGATTTTACAAGGCTTGGAAACTCTAGGTCTTAGAATGGAGCGTCATTGTAGTAATGCTGAAAAGTTAGCAGTGTTTTTACAGGGGCATGACAAAATAAGTTGGGTCAACTATGCAGTTCTGTCTGATAGCAAATTCAATGCTACGTGTCAGAAAATCACTAACGGTAAAGCATCTGGAATATTAAGCTTTGGTATTAAAGGTGGGCTGGAAGCAGGAACACAATTTATTGATGCACTTAAAATGATTTTACGATTAGTCAATATTGGTGATGCGAAGTCTTTAGCATGTCACCCTGCTTCTACGACTCATCGGCAGCTCAATGATAAAGAGCTAGCCGATGCAGGTGTGAGCCGTGATCTGGTTCGAATATCAGTTGGTATTGAAGATATTGAAGATATTATCGATGACGTTAGCCAAGCTTTGGCGAGTGTAACCGCTAAATAACGTAGCTTAAGTTCAGAAGAAAATTATTCGTGCCATTTAAAGGGTGGGAAATCGCCCTTTAAATGGCTTGGTTATAATTAGCATATTATTTAAACAATATGCTTACTCATTAATATGATTTACCAACGGTAATAAAGACCTGTGTGTTATCAAACGTTAAAACACCTGAGTTATCAAAATCTAATGTCGTATCGACGTGTCTTGCACTAACGCCTAATGCAAATTTGTTGCTAAACAGAAATTCGGCACCAACTCGTCCGTAAATACCTGCATCAAAATCAGTTTCACGAGTACTCGTATCAATGACGATGGTATTTTGATTTGTGGGGCTTTGATCAATAGTCACATCATCATTTTCTATTGATATAGAACCTACCGTAAAAGCAGGCCCAACGGATGCATATACTCGAAACCAATCAGTAGGATGTAAACTGATAAAACCACCAAAAGAAAAGTCGAGTAGCCATAATTCATTCTTAATATTTACGCGTGCTTGTGTACCGCCATTTGAACGTACAAAGACGCTTGTGTCGTTGGCAAACGAGGCAAAACCGCCTGATTCGACACCGTATTCGAATATACCCGCACCGGCCGAGCTATGTGCTAGTACTCCAATGTAAAATAAGTCATCCCGATCTGCAATAAGCTCATCACCATTATCATCCTCAATAGTCCATGACTCCTCAGCTTCTAATTGACCTAATAGTATCTGCAAATAGCTTAACGAAAAATCATCAAGTGACGTTGCATAGGCCGATGCGGAGAGAAACGGCAGTAGAAGCGGTACAAGAAATCGTGCAGAAACCGATTTAGCTATTTGAGATAAGTGATTCATGAATACTCTAGGATTAAAATTTATGCAGGCAGAATTAATCAAAGTATTCTACTTTACTATTTTAAAGTTTTTTAAGTGAGTTTTTCTGTAAAAAACTTCAGCGTACGCTTCCATGCAAGTTCAGCGTTGTCTTTATCATAACGGGCCGTTGAGTCATTATGAAAACCATGCTTGGCATTTTTATACATGTGCATCTGGTAGGGGACACCAAAATTCTTTAAGTCTTTTTCGTAATCTGGCCATGACTTGTTCACCCTATCATCTAGCTCGCCTAGTTGTATTAGCAGTGACGCTTTAATGTTATTTCTTAATTCAGGTTTTGCGGCGGTGCCATAAAATGGTACGCCAGCGGTGATTAAGTCAGACTCTACGGCTGCTAAATAATTTACGATGTAACCTCCAAAACAAAACCCTACCGTTCCTAATTTACCATTGCTGTTTTTATGCTTTTTTAAGAATTTCGCTGCAGCAACAAAGTCTTGTTCAATCTTAGATCGATCCATTTTGCTTTGCATGGACCTTCCTTCATCGTCATTGCCCGGATAGCCACCTAAAGGGAATAATGCGTCTGGCGCAAAAGCTATAAATCCCGCTTTGGCTAAACGCCGTGCTACATCTTTAATGTAAGGGTTTAAGCCTCTGTTTTCATGAACCACCAAAACCACGGGTAAGGTGCCACTTTTATGGGTGGGTGAGACGAAATAGCCTTTACCTTCTCCATGACCTAGGGGCGAAGTAAACGTTTCATAGCTCGCTTTTATGTCTGAGTCGTTAAACGACACCTGCTCAGCTAAAGCGTAGTTTGGTAACAACGCCGATGTTAATACCGACATTGAATAACCAAATGCTGCTAAAGTACCTAATTTATTGATAAACGTTCTTCGATCCATTCCACCGTGGGCATAGTCGTCGTACCAATCAAATGCTTCTTGTGGAATATCGTTATGTTTATTATTTAACATCGTATTTCCTCAGTTGCTAGGTTTATGGTGCCTTTAATTTTTATGTCGTTTTTAACTCGACTCACTTACCCCATATGTGCTGATTTGTATTGTTGTCATTGTTGGAATTCTTAACGGGCTTTTGACTAACACGCTTACCTGTATTCTTATTCGTGCGTTTAGTTGAATTAGAATTTTCTTTTTTAGGCTGTTTCTTATTTTTAGGTACATAATTCAAAATAGAAACTGGCACTGTCTTTCTAACGGGAAACTCCTCAATTTCTTTTCTTTTTATGATATGTCCTAAGCGGCTTTCAATCGCACAAAGGTTTTTGAAATCACCCATTGCGACAAACGAGATTGCTTCACCTGAGGCACCTGCACGACCGGTTCGTCCAATTCGATGAATATACTCTTCAGGCTTAAAGGGAAGGTCGTAGTTCACAACACGTGTAAGATCATCAATATCAATCCCTCGGGCAGCGATGCCGGTCGCAACTAAAAATTTAATTTCACCAGATTTGAAATCAGTTAATGTTTTTGCGCGCATTGCTTGGCTTCGGTCACCATGAATGGCCTCAGCTGTAATGTTTCTTTTTCCAAGTTGGCTGACTAATTTGGCAGCACCGTGCTTTGTACTAATAAAAATTAGTGCCTGATCCCATTGTTGATCGTTTATCAAATGGCTCAATAGGGCAGATTTAGTATCTTTATCTACCGTAATCAACCACTGGTCGATTGTAGGAGCCGTTGTAGATTTAGGTGAGATGGTTATTTCAACAGCATCATCATTCACAGTCTTTGCTAGAAAACGAACATCGTCAGTCAGAGTAGCAGAAAATAATAAACTCTGGCGTTCATTAGGAAGACGATCAATGACTTTATTGATGTCGTCGATAAAACCCATGTTAAGCATTCTGTCTGCTTCATCTAAAACCAGAAATTCCAGCTCATCAAAGTGTACCGCGCGTTGATATATCATCTCTAACAATCTGCCAGGCGTCGCGACCAAAATATCAACACCTTCAATCAATTGCTGTTTCTGCGGCTCCGCATCAATACCGCCATACATTGCCATTGAGGTGAGATTTAGATATTTACTATATTGGGCTATATTGGCTTCAACCTGCTCCGTTAACTCTCGTGTAGGGGTAATGATTAATGCACGTATACGTTTGCCTCGGTGTGTGTGCTCAACGTTAAGTTTCTCTAGTATAGGTAGTACAAAGCTAGCTGTTTTTCCGGTACCTGTTTGTGCTGCTGCGACGAGGTCTTTACCAGATAAAATAGCGGGAATTGCTTTGCTCTGTATTGCTGTTGGGGTGGTATAGCCCATTTCCGTAATGGCTTTTACAATAGGATCGCTTAATCCAAGTTTTGAAAATGGCATATAAAACCTCAGTATATGAACAGTCAACGCGTTGTTTAGGCAGAGCCTTGCTAATAGTTGAGCTAGGGGGGAGTCGATATATGAATTATAGCAGCAACACTTATTGCGTTGTAGCCGTGTGTGAATTAAAGCAACTGCTAATAGGAAAACAACTGCTTACTTACTGCTTATAGTTCAAGACTATTAAAGTCTCTAGTACTTTTCAATTAGCCTTCATAGTTTCTACAGGTTTAAATCACTTAAACTTCAAGCTGCATAATTTCAATGAGCCTAAAATAGTTTCTACATTAAGGCGGTCAATCGACCATTCGCTGTAATACATACGAAGCACTGAGCTACTTGAATATACAAAAGTAAAGTTTGTGGCAAATGCTTTTAAGGGAGGAATTATGGAAAACTCAGCAGGCATAAAAACAAAATTAGATGTATTAAAATTTACGGTATCACAACCTAAAAAAGTATTGGTTGCGTGGCTCGCGTTCATGTTTGTAATGGCTAGTTTTATCATTATCTTTCCGGGGCTTCAGCTAGACCCTGGGTTTAAAAACATGATTATGAGTAATGACCCTGATAGAGCATTGAACATCAGGGCGAAGTCAATGTTTGGTGATGATGAAATTATTGTCATAGCGCTGGAAAATAAATCAGGTATTTTTAATTTACATAGTCTTGAAAAAATAAATCGTATTAGTTCTGCTGCGCTGAATATAGTCGGGGTAAAAGATGTTCGTTCCGTCACTGATATTGATAATATACGTGATGAAAACGGCGCATTAAATATTGATGATTTAATCGTGGATATGCCAACAACTAATACTGAGGTTGGCATAATTAAACAGTTTGCATCTCGTAATCATACCTATATTAATAATATTATTTCTGAAGATCATACCGTTGCCGGTATCAATATAGAATTAGACCCTGGTTATGATGATGAAAATGCACGGGGACTCATTGTTGAGCAGGTTATTAATATTGTTGACCTTGAGCGAGCGACAGGTCCAGAAGTGATTTACATTACTGGTTTTCCCGTAGCATCTTATTTTGGCGGAAAATATATGCTGGAAGATATGCTGCTCTTTGCCGTGGTGTGTGGCTTTATTATTATCGGCCTTATGTGGTACATCTATCGTAATATTGTTGGTATTGTCGCAACCATGTTTGTTTCTATGCTGGGGGTGATGGGGGTATACGGCATGATGGCTTTGTTTAGTATCAAAGTGTCTATGCCGCTTAGTTCTATGATGATATTTGTGATGGCGCTAGGGATGGAATACTCCTTATATGTCGCTTACGCTTATGTTGAAAAAGTGTATGCCCATAAAGATCCAAATCAAGCGCTAGTTAATCATAAAAGAACATTATCCAATGCGTTATGGGAAGTACGTAAGCCCGTATTTGTCTCGGTGCTTACGACAGCGATCGCGTTTTTGTCAATGTGGACTAACCCAGTACCTGAATTATCAAAAATGGGGCTATTACTTGCCTTTGGTGCCGCTTTGGTAGGGCTTGCTGCCATCACGGTGATACCTGCATTTATTTCTCAATTTCACTTTACGCTTGACCCGGTTAAAAAACCGAACCCATTGGTTTCGAATTTTATGGGGAGAGTAGCTAAGTCGACGACAGTTAGTCCTAAAAAACATTTATTACTTATGATCGTCATAATGGGCTTAGCGGTGACAGGTTGGAGTAAATTATCCCACGATACGAATGCCATGGAATACTTTAAAGAGGATGCTTCTGTTAGGGTGGGTGATGAGTTTGTGACTGAGCATCTAGGCGGAACAACCTTTTTGCAGGCGCTCATAGAGACTCCTGAAAACGATACGTTTAAAAAGCCAGATAATCTACATAAATTGGAACAAATACAGCGTTTTTCAGAAACCCTACCGCATGTCACCAAAACCTTTTCACACGCTGATAATATCAAATTGATCAACCGTGCTATGAATGAAGATGACCCTGTGTACTTTTCTATACCTGAAAACCAAGATCTAATTTCACAATACTTATTACTAACAGATGTTGAAGACTTTCATTGGGTAGTGGATGAAGATCATCGAAATGCCAGTATATTACTCAGAATTGATACCAAATCAGCGGCTACACTTGAAGAGATAGAGCGACGTGTTGAAGTACAGTTAGCGGTGTTATTTCCTCAATATAAAACAAATGTGGTAGGAACAAATCTGCTTGTGCATCGGGCATTTGATGAAATGGCAACGTCGATGTTAGTCAGCTTAGGGCAGGCGTTAGTTGCGATCTGGATAGTGCTGATTTTTGTATTTAAGTCGCTACGCTTAGCGAGTCTTGCGATTATTTCTAATGCGATACCTGTGGCTCTGATCTATGCAATATTAGGTTGGCTAGGTAAACCCTTAGACCCACCCGCAGCAGTCACTGGTGCGATTGCATTAGGTATTGCGATTGACGACACCGTACATTTTTATAGTACTTGGCAGCGCAATATGGCATTGAACGGCCAAAACTCTAAACAAGCTGTGACCGATACCTTGAAACAAATTGGTCGACCAATGGTTTTATCAACCTTAGTGATGGGCTTTGGGTTTGCAGTGATGCTGTTGTCGCAATACGGAACTTTAGTCTGGATGGCTGTTATGCTTTGTGCCGCTGCAATGAGTGCGTTGGTTGCTGACTTGATTGTTACTCCTGCAATACTCAGCCTAGCGCCAGGAAAAAAATCAAAAGTACAACAAACTGTGGTCGCTAGCTAAAGTCTAAATTGCTATTAGAATAGGTTGGGGTGAGTAAAGTGAACCCCAACAAGTTAGGTCTTAAGAGCAATGTTGGGGTTGAACTTATTCATTACAAAAGTTCAACCTTTTCCCTTGTTTTATTATGAAAGACCGCCACAAGAGAGAATTGCATGAATGAACTACAGGTCGTTAAATAATCCTTAATTTCATACTTAATGAAATCCGAATGTTCTAATACCTTCTCTTTTTTTGCCGAGTCTGACTCAATACTATTTATTTCTTGATCAAGTGCAGACATACAGCATTTTACGACAAATTTAGCATCGTTTATCTTTGTGTCGTCGGTTACGACAATCGTTAATGCTGAATGTGTAATATCCCATTCAAAGAGAAAATACCGAGATTCATCGGCTACATTATCAGGCAAAAAAGAAACAGCTTTTTCAATTGATTCTTGAACTGCTTTCGCTACTAATTGATCTGAGTGTTCGTTAAACGTCGCGATGTATTCTATTCGCTCATCTTTACTGTTAACCACGGTGTCATTAGAGGGTGATGTGAGTTTATTTTCTGTCCAATTTAATGTAATAGTCATAAAGTATGCTTATATTTGAGCTTCAAAGTGAATTTATAAAACAACATTATAACTTGCCGATTAAATCTTTAAAAATATCTTTGGCGCCATTAATTTCACCACCCATTCCAAATAGTTCAGACTGAGATGTTTCTGAACTACTAAGTTCTTGTTGCAGCATGGCTTCTATTTTTACAGTAACTTGATTTTTATACTGTGCAAGTTGAGCGTCTACGACTTTTTTTAACACTTTATTAAAGATCGAATCCAAATTAGAGTTAATATCAAACTGTGGTGATTCGATTGTACCTTCAAGTTTTACTTTAGCGGTTACATGGTCTTCATCAGCAAGTGCTTTTTCAATGGCAGGGTACTTTTTAAAGGTGTCGCCTGATGTTTTTAGTGAGACAGAATTTAATTCAATATTAATACCGCCTGAGAGTTGGTCGTCGACCGAACTGAGATTACCTTGAGTATCTAGTAGTGCGTGATCAAGGGTAAAGTTACCCGACAAAGGTTTTTGATCTAATTGATATTGTTTTACATCAAACTTCAACGACAGCTTCTGCTCCGCTCTTACATCGACAACAATATTGACCTCAGCATCTTGAACTAGGTCATTCTGTAAGTTCAAATCAAGGGTAGTGGATTTTTTTGTTAATGTTTGCTGATCCGTTAAGTGGTGAGCTTCACCTTCAAAGGTAAAAGGCAGCCCTAAACCGGTAAATTCACCACTTAACTTGGTGCTTTTAAACCAAACCAGTGGGAGCGGGTTTGCTTGTGCAAATTGTATAAACACACCTTTACCTCTTTCTGGTATTTGTTCTTCAGAATGTATGCTCTCGGCTTTTTTATTGGGGGCGCTTATTGTACTAATCCAGTTTTTTAATTTTTTAATGTGCGCCTTCATCTCAGGGCCAAATAAGTATTGAGATATTTTCTGGGTGCCGTTTTCAACCCCTACTTCTTGTAATAGCTTATCCGCCTCCTGTTGTGGGGATTTCTTTAATTCAGCTATTCGGCGTTCAACTTCTTTTTTAGTTTGTTTGAAATCTCTGTTCAGTTGTTTTGCTTCGCTGAGGTCTTTATCAATATCCTTTTTTAAATCATTCACTTTAGAGGCTGATTTGAGAATAGCCATAAAACCCTTGGCCTTTTTAATGTCTTTATAGCGAGCTTTGTAATCATCAATTTTTTGTTGGTCTTTTAAAGCGTTAAGTCGAACTTTATATGTTGCCTTGGCTTCATCAAGATATTGTCTAAAAGCTTGGTAGCGTTGGTATGTAATTGAATTTTCTTTGCTAACCAAGGAGTCTATGTCGGGTAAGCCTAAGCTAGTTAAGTCAAACTCGGGTAAAGAATTATCTCCAGAGTTATTCGACTTTTCTCTTGTTTTATCTGCTAAGGCTGACTCATCAGCTTCTTCGAGCGCGCCCGACTCTGAACGAGGAGTATTGAATTGTACGCCCAGAATATGAACTTGTTCAGAGAGTAAGTGACCTGTTAACGCATCTAGAGCATCAATTTGTAAGGCGATATGGTCAATTTCTACTTTATTCTGCATTGGGTGATCTTTGTCTGCAACCTCAAGCCCTTTAAGGGTTAAAGATTGCTCAGACCAAGCAATTTCAACCGCATTTAATGTTACTTTTGTTGACAGTGCTCTAGTGCCAGTTTGCTCAATTACTAGTTTTAATAAGGGCTCCATTAAAAAATAAGCTAAGCACACAAGTAGTAATGCAACGATGATACCTGGCCAGCGAATAATTTCTTTCATTTTAATTTCCTAATCTCTGGTATACGTGAAAGAACTTACTGCCTTTGAGTAATTGCGTCACTTTAAGCTGCTTAAATACGTCTTGTATTTGCTCTCTATATTGAATGATCAATATGCGTACTAAAAAGTACACGGGTAACCATAAAACTATAATCGCCACAGCTGACCCCATGACTAATGAATTGTTGAAGGCGGTTAATGTCCAAAAGCTAGACTGCGACAAGCTTGTCCATATTACTTGCAATGAATCGGCGGTTAAAAGTGAGAGACCGATTTGATGCAGTGCAGGGTCAGCGATATAGGCGATCGCTTCGAATAAACCCCAAATAAGCACTAATAATGAAATGTTTGCCTTAATCAAACAAACCATCATGAGTAAAATAAGTAAAAACATCGAAAAGCCAGGCATTAGGCCGATGGCCAAGCCAAAGCAAACCGCTAAAGCTAGTTGACTGGGGTTTTGGTTTGAATTTAGAAACTTCAGTAGATTAGCTAAAATAGTTAGCATGAATGTATTCCTTTTTTAATATTCTTAAAGTATAGCGACTAAAGGCGTGACGGTTGCATTTTTTGTTTAAAAAAACCAACTAGGTAAACTAACAAATAGTGTTTGTTATCAACTTGTCTAACGTTGAGACAAGCTTCTCACGTTGTTGCGCATTGGTATTGGCAAAGCCGAGTACAAGTCCTGTCATTATCGGTTTGTCTAGATAAATGGGGTTGTCGAGATAATAAGCAGAAAGTGGTGAGCTACCAAAACCTTCTTCCTTTAGCGAGCCGGCAAGGGCTTTATCATCACAGTTTGGTATTTTAATGGCTAGATGCATACCAGCGCTTTTGGCAATCGGGGTTACCTTATCTTTGAGTCTATCTTGTAATAATGTATGCAAGTGATGCCATTTATCTTGGTATAACTGACGCATTTTTCTCAAATGACGAGTGAAATGTCCTTCAAGGATAAAGTCTGCAATAACTGCTTGTGGCAAGAGTGGTGATTCGCCACTCATAAAGCTTTTTGCTTTAATAAATATATCTACCAATTCTTGCGGAACAACCAAATAACCTAGGCGAAGGGCAGGGAATAAGGTTTTACTAAAACTTCCCATATAAATAACGGGAGTGTTCTCTGCCATACCTTGCAAAGCCGCGACGGGCTTATGGTGAAAATGAAACTCACTATCGTAATCATCCTCAATGATCCACGTGTTATTTTGTGCTGCCCAGTCTAATAAGTTTAATCGATCGCTTGCAGGTAAAATTCCTCCTAATGGGTATTGGTGAGTGGGGGTGCAATACATTAGTTTATAGGGACCCGTTTCATTGCTTGTCGAAACAAGTGAGTCAATATCTAAACCATTATCAGCTAGCAGGCTGGGTGTCAGTTTTGCACCTCTTGCATTAAATGCTTTTTTTGCCCCCATGTATCCAGGGTTTTCTACAAGTACCTCGTCTCCTTTATTAATTAAAATCTGAGCACACAGGCTGATTGCCTGCTGAGCGCCATGGGTAATGATGATTTGCTTGGCCTGGCATCTTACCCCTCGTGACAACCTTAAATATTCCGCAAGTGCTTCCCTTAAGGGGTGGTAGCCTTGGTTTCCGTTATAGCCCATGAGGCAGGTTCGGTTGTGATGTCGGCGTTGTAAAGTGTTCCATATTTTAGTTGGAAAGGCATCAAGGTCAGGTATTCCTGGTGTAAAGGGAAGTGTTAGGCCATGTTCGGATAATGGCTTTGCAGCTAATTCTTTGGCAAAACTAGATAACTCTGGTTTGGCTACTTTGTATTGCCAGTCAATATGCTTAATACCCTTGATATTAACTGGCAGGCTTTCTGCCACATAAACGCCTTTACCCGGAAAGGTATCTAAAAAACCTTCGGACCTTAGTTGTTCTATTACTAAAGTAATCGTGTTCCGGCTTATACCTAGCTCGTTTGAGAGACCGCGTGATGACGGTAACTTTGTGCCAGGTGAAAGCCGGCCATCGCAAATCCAGTTTCTAAGGTGGGTCTGGAGTTGTGTTTGTAATGGTGTGTGGTCAGTAAATTGAATTGAATGAAATGAAGGCATCTCCATATACTGGACCTATAAAAAGTAAATAACTGGATCTTATCAAAAGGCCAGTTTATCTGGAAAATAACCTCAACTAAACAAGTTACTGGAATTATTTAAAGGAGAGGTTATGAGTAATATAAACGATACACTGCCTTATTCACCAAAAAGCCAGGTGAAACGTGGCGCAAAACGCGCTAGTTACCATAAGGATAAGGTGTTTAAGTTAATTGATGACCTTAAGTTGGGGCATGTTGGCTTTGTTGTGGATGGGCAGGTGTTTGTGATTCCTTTAACGGTTTGGCGGGTGGGCGAGCATTTATATATTCACGTGATGAATAAAAGTCGTTTGCAGCGAATGATCGAATCCGGTGAAGAGGTTTGCATCTCATTTGCAGAGTGTAATGAGTGGGTGATGTCAAAGTCTGCTTATCATCATAGTGCTAATTATCGCTCAGCGGTAGTGTATTGTGTGGGGGAGCGAGTGACAGAGGCAGAAGATTTTGACAATGCGTTTAAAGAGGTGATTGAGCAGTTGGAAGCGGGGCGTTGGGAGCATATTCGACCACCAAATCCTAATGAGAGAAAGGCAACAGCATTATTGAAACTGTCAATCCGTGAAGGCTCATTCAAAAGTCGCGAGGGCGGGCCTAATGAAGAGCCAGAAGATTTGGATTTACCTGTATGGCACGGTACAAAGCCTGTATGTCCTTTTCATAAAAGCGCGTAAGATTTTTTAATGCTCTCTTAATAACCATTCAAACAGAAAGGTTTTAACGGCATACACTAATTGATTGTTTACATAAACGAAATTCGTTTAATTTGACTGCGTCAATTAAACGATAGCTAAACAGTACTCCCGTGCCATTCGGATAAAATCTTTGGTTACCTGATTTGTAAAGTCGTTAGTTTTCTTAAGGAGCAAGATCTGGCGAAATGCATGATTACTTTCAATTTTAAAGTATTTAATTTGACCATCATTTGCTTTGTCTTGGGCTAGTTGAGGCAAAATGGTCACACCATAGTTAGCTTGTAGTAACTGTTTAACTGTTGCGAATTGACTTGCTTGGAACAATACTTTGGGAACAAAACGCTGATCAAAACAGAAACTTTCGATTTGTCGCGCTAAACAATGTATATCATCTAATAGTATAAATGGTTCAGACTCGATATCTTCTAAATTTACATGATTACGTTTGGCTAAGGGATTGTTTACATTCATCGCGATATAGAATGGATCCTTCATCAATACTTCACTCACCAGACTGCTTTCTAATTTGGGGTTAGACGTAATGACTAGATCAAGCTCACCTCGTGCACAAGCTACTTGCAATACCTCTGAAACTGATTCACGAACTTGTATCTCAGCGCTGGGGTATTTTGCCGATAAGTGAATCAACATATCTGGTAAAAATGCAGGACCAATGGCCGGATTAATACCAATGGCTATTTTACCTCGGGCGGAATCTTTTATATCGCTCATCATCTTTTTAGTTGAATCAACTGACTCCAACACTTTTTTTGCTTGTTGATAAAGTAGCTGGCCAGCGTCAGTTAATGTTTGTTTGCCGCCCGATCGATCAAAAAAATTATGCCCAAGACTGTCTTCCAACTTCGACATTTGTTGGCTAATTGAGGGTTGTGACACAAAGCATTTTTCAGCGGCTTTGGTGACGCTACCCGTCTCCACAATTGCTACAAAATATCTAAGTTGGTGTAAGTGCATATTAAGCTCACCTAATGGATAAGTTTTATTTAAGTATAGTAAATGTAAAAAGCCGGGGCAGTGTAAATAAGTATGCACCCATACTTTTTTAATTTAATAGACTCCGCTTGTCGTTAGTTGTTCATTTATAGGATTAACTAATATAGCCATCACTATTTCATACTGGCCAAAATGCCTTGCCCTATCGCATCATATACAAGATCATTATTGTGAAATAATTAATAGGAAGTAGTGTGATTAAAAAACAAAGTAATTTTGATGTAAAAACGACCATGGATAGACTGGAGAGTGTTGTTCGACAAAGAGGGGCCTTGATGATTGCCAGAGTAGATCATGCAATAGCTGCCGCGAATAACTACATGGATCTTAGGCCAACAGAAATTATTATGTTTGGAAACCCTAAGTTAGGTACACCATTAATGCAAAGTAACCAACTGGCGGCTATGGACTTACCTATGAAGGTTCTAGCATGGGAGGATGAACATGGAAAAACATGGCTCACCTATAAATCGCCCAAAAAAATAACCGAGGATTTTAATATTACCGACCAAGACACAACGCGAGAACAATTAGAGAGCGTTTTAGATCACTTTACCGAAATTGCCACTAGCGGTTAATAACAGATTATAACAACACACCTTAAATCACTAGGTGAGCTATCTAACGAATAGTTTACTTAGCCAGCGACCTGTAAAAAATCTGAGCCACTGGGAAGTTTTGATATAAAGTTATCAACCCCAAGAATGTCCGGCTTAGGGGAAAGCACATCGAGACCTGCTAAATTACCTGTGAATTTTGCATTTACTATTCCGGCTGTGTTCGACACGCTGTATTCTCCTCCGCAAACGCGACAATACGTCTTGTGATGCGAGATATCGTCTTGATTTACAACGATTGTTGGTCCACATACATGACAAGATAGTAGCGATTGATCGGTGGCGCTGTGCAGCACAACTTTGTTCAGACGCCCTCGTTCACAAAGTTCTTGAAATGCAGATACCAACTTGCCATCAAACTGTTTACCTTTTTCAAGGTTTAATCTTTCAACGGCTTCGTCGATTGGCATATTTTTTCGGTAGGGACGCGTACTTGTCATGGCATCGAATGCATCGCATATTGACACTATTTTAGTGCCAATATCTAAGTCGTCTTCAATTAAATTATCTGGATATCCGCGTCCATCTAGGCGCTCGTGGTGATGTCTAATAATGAACTTAACAAAACCTCCCAAAGGATGTTGTTGAACTAGGTTAAAACCGACCATCGGGTGCGTTTTAATTTCAGAAAACTCTCTGTCCGTCAGGTCACTTTTTTTATGCAATACAGCATCAGAAACCGATACCTTTCCCAAATCATGTAAATAAGCGCCTACTTTGATGCGTAATTGTTGTTCTTCAGGTAGGTCGAGATGTTGGGCTAATAGATGAGACATTTGGGATACACGCCATAAATGTCCTCCAGTATAGGGGTCTCGCGCTTCTACTACGGAAGCCATCAACAATAAAGACCTAAGCAAATCATAATCTGTTTTAGTCATTGAACGACACCTCTCTTCGTTGAAAACACGTTCATCTCAGCAGGGATTGTTTCAGTATGGTCGATAATGTAGATACATACAAACAGTAAGGAAATGCACTAAAGCGGTTGTTTAATTATGAAGGGGTTTAGTATTGTTTTGTGATAAAAGACTACGACATTGGACATAGTAGCCATTAATTCTCAGGGTAGCGTGCAGTCCAATGTCTTTTTATTTGTTTAGTGTAGTGGTTCAGATAGTGTTGGATAAGCTTCTGTATAAATCCAATCCGTTTTTTTCGCGGGCATGTGGCATGCTAAGCAGTCAGCCTTGTAGTTACTTGATACATTCACACTTGGTGCGTCTGTTTTAAATAGTGCCCAGCCCCATCCCAGCCCCCAGTTTTCATGATCCTTAAAACGACTTTTGTTGTCTTTAATCATCACAAACCATTGCTTAACACTTTCTAATGGATAGCTAACGCCGGTACCAGTAGTATAGTTACTTGATTTCGATGGCCGTAATTCTTTAATAATGGTTGCGCCATCTGGAAAAGCACCTGTTTTTCGATAAAATTCTGCACTACTTTTTTCAGTGTATACATCATGGAAACCACTAGCATCACCCTGAGGGACAAACCATGATCCTAGGTGAACCATCTTTAAGCGAAAGTCTTTTGGCAAGGTAATATTTCCTTGCTGGTCAACGTAGAGTGAAAACGATTTACTCGCAGCTAACGCAAAATTGGCACTAAAAAGAATGGCCAAACTTACAATAAATGTGAGTAATTTATTTTTAAAAATCATATGAACCCTTTCGAAAATTAGAGAAATATTAGTTGATGTCGGTAGTAACATTAAACTAGATATAAAAAGACAACTAATATTTTGTATCTATAGGTATATAAGATTAATTTATACCATTCACGATTTTTGTGTGTTGTTTTGCTGGTGGTAGACTGAAGATAGATAATGTAGGTTTTGCGAGGGTGGGAAGGTTCGTGACTCCTTTAACTGTTTGGGTATGGGTGAATATTTCTAAATTTATATGTTGAACAAAGGTCGCTTGCAGCGTTTACCTGTGTGCAACGATACCAACCCAGCATGTCTTTCCCATAAAAAAAATTTATTAATGTTAATGAAGGAGGAACTTATTGTTTCGATGTTAGTTTTGAGGATAATAACTGGGTAAGTGCCTGTAGAGCTTTACCTTTGTTACTGATTTTCCATGCGAGAAAGTTTTCGACAGCGCCTGAGTCTAGTTTTAATTCGATTAGCTGCCCGTCGTCTAAATACGATTGTATGCGGTGTCGTGGTAGGTGGCCAATGCCGAGGCCGGCTAATTGTGCTTCTATTTTTTGATCTATCGTTTGTACGTATAAGATTTTTTTGCCCATACTTAAACCAACACTTCGGGTAATGTTAAAGGTTGAGGTGTCATGTGCCACGACACGTCGAAGATTGGGTAATGTGAGCTTCAACGCTTCAGTATCATGTGCCAAATTTGCGAATGGGTGGTGTGAGGCAATGACGGGGATCATTTCAGTGAGTAGTAGTGGTATCGCACGATACCCTTTTTGTAACGGTACTGGGCCGGGTGAGCCGATAATTAAATCGACACGGTCATGTTCAAGGGCTTCCCACCCTCCATTAAGTATGCATTCGGTGATATCGATTTCTAAACTATCATGCTCCTTTATAAACTCCGCTAGCGCCCGAAAGATTAATGGGTAATTTTGAGTAGAATCAATTGCAATGCGTAAGAGAGGTTCCCAACCTGTTGCTACTTCTTTTGCTTTCTTAGCAAGTAGTGTTGTGGAGTTTAATATAAGTCGACCTTCGTCAAGTATAAGGCGGCCAGCAGGTGTTAATACCGATCGACGCCCCTGACGTTGAAACACCGTAATATCTAATTGTTCTTCTAACTTTTGTATCCCATACGAAAGTGCTGATGTGGCTTTGTTCAGTTCCTCAGCTGCTTTTGCGAAACTTCCTCTCCTATCAATGGCATCGAGTATTTCTAAGATCTCTATACTAATAGGGTTTGCTCTCATTTTAGGTGGCCTTAATCGTTCTATTAATTAGAACATTCTAATCATATATATCCGGTTATTCAATTTTCTCTATTCATTACAATGGTTACATCTAAACGATAAAGCGATTTAGAAATATACATCACACACAAAATGGAGATCATTATGAAAGCATTATTAAACAAGGTAACAGCCACTAATGTTGGGTTTGACACGCTAGCGGTACGAGTTGCGGTGGGTACTATTTTTGCTGCACACGGTGCTCAAAAATTATTTGCCTGGTTTGGTGGCTACGGTTTGGAAGGCACAGCGGGGTGGATGGAATCAATCGGTTTGGCACCCGGTTTGTTGATGGCAACGCTAGCAGGTAGTGCCGAATTTTTTGGTGGCTTGTTGTTAATTATTGGCTTGTTAGTACGGCCAGCAGCATTTGTTTTAGCTATTACTATGCTTGTCGCAATTGTAACGGTTCACTTTGAAAATGGTTTATTTATGAGTGCGAATGGGTATGAATTTGGCTTGGCTTTATTGGCGATAACCGTGGGCTTGTTTATGCGTGGCGCAGGTAGTCTGAGTGCAGATCGTTTTCTACAGCTTAAGCTATCACGATAGGCTTGGTTTAATTACTTAATCGACCAATGTTTTCGAATGATTTTTAGGAGAAAGGTAATGGGTTTATTACAAAACGGGCAGTGGGTTGATAAATGGTACGACACAGAGGGGAGTGGCGGTGAGTTTCGTCGTCAGGATAGCCGATTTAGAAACTGGGTGTCAGCCGATGGGGAGGCGGGCCCATCAGGAATCAAAGGTTTTAAAGCTGAGAAAGGTCGGTATCACCTTTATGTGTCACTGGCATGTCCATGGGCGCATCGCACTTTGATCTTTCGCCAGTTAAAGCAGCTAGAAGATTATATTGATGTGACCGTAGTGGACCCTACCATGCTTGAAAATGGTTGGGAAATGTCTGACGCGAAAAATGAACTGGATTTTTTATATCAACTTTATTTAAATGCTGATGTTAGTTACGAAGGGCGCGTCACGGTACCAGTGTTATGGGACACAAAATCGAAGACGATCGTGAGCAATGAGTCTTCAGAAATAATTCGAATGTTTAATTCGGCTTTTAATCACTTAACCAGTAACTTGAACGATTATTATCCTGAGTCATTGCACGGTGATATTGATGCGTTGAATGATCGTATTTACGACACGATAAATAATGGAGTTTATCGGGCTGGTTTTGCAACAAGCCAAGAAGCTTACGAAAAGGCTTTTCATGTACTGTTTGATTCACTGGATTGGGTTGAAAGTATCTTGTCTCGACAGCGCTACTTGGCAGGAGATCAATTAACAGAAGCTGACTGGCGCCTATTTACCACACTCATTCGTTTTGATGCGGTATATGTAGGTCATTTCAAATGTAATCTCAAGCGTATCGCCGATTACCCTTCAATAAGCGCTTATTTGCGTGAGTTATATCAGGTTGACGGTGTGGCTGAAACAGTGAGCTTTGGGCACATTAAAACGCATTATTATAAAAGCCATCACACCATTAACCCAACGGGCGTTGTCCCTTTAGGGCCAGAGCAAGACTTTTATGCTCCTCATGGTCGTGATGTTTTATTTCCAGTTAATTGATTTCGTTGAAAGAATGGAAAAGCGTATAGGAGAAAATTTATGAGAAAGTTAATCAGAAAAATTGATGCAGTGGCCACGAATGATGGCGATGGGGTGAAAATTCATCGTATTGCTGGACGACAGTTGAATTCAATACTCGACCCATTTTTGATGGTTGATGAAATTAATTCTGATGATGCGGTTGATTATATTGGTGGTTTTCCTGAGCACCCACATCGTGGCTTTGAAACGATTACTTATATGAAGGCAGGGCGAATGCGTCATCGTGATCACATGGGTAATGAAGGCGTCATTGAAGCAGGAGGTGTGCAGTGGATGACTGCAGGTAAAGGAGTATTACATTCCGAGATGCCGGAACAAACAGATGGTTTGCTTCATGGCTTTCAAATTTGGTTAAACTTGCCTGCAAGCGAAAAGATGAAGCCCGCGGCGTATCGAGATATACCAAGCCATAGTGTTACTGAATTAAACTTGAAGGCAGGCGGTTTAGTGCGGGTAATAGCTGGAAAGTTGAGAGTTGATGGTGTTGAGTTGCTTGGCTCATTACCTCCATTATCTACAGAACCTGTATTTTTAGATATCGTATTGAACCCCGCTGAGTCAGTTAATTTGGTGTTTAATCAACAAAATACTGCTTTGGTACATGTTTATAGTGGCGATTTAAATCAAGCGGGTGACGAACTTAAGGCGCGGCAGATGGGGGTCTTCTCAAAAGGCGAAAGTTTAACGTTGCAGGGAGGCGGTGAGGGAGCGAAAGTTTTAGTCTTTAGCGGAAAATCGATTAATGAACCTATTGCGCAGTATGGGCCTTTTGTCATGAATAGTACTGAGGAGGTCGAGCAAGCATTTCAGGATTATCGCCAAAATAAATTAGTGTGATAGAAAACTGCAATTTGTTCAATTATTGCTCTGTACTGCGGTGTTATTCAATAGAGCATTAAATCTAAAGGTGGTTGAAAAATAAACAATTAGTAACTGTTTTGTTGTATAAATTTTAAGCTATTATCCCGCCCTAATTATACTTTCAACGACAGCTAAAAAAGATAGTTACTATTTTATGACTTTCAAAAACACATATTTTTTATTAATTGTTATAGTTACAATTGTTTCGCCCCTTAATATCTCTGCCGCGACTCAAGAAAATACTTTAACTTTAGATCGTCAAATAGCGAATGTTAGAGGTCTGTATTCTTTGTATGACGGCTGGGATATTTCTCTTCGTGCGTCTGGCAGTTTAAGTTCACAAAACGCTTTATTATTAGCGCAAGTGGATAAACGTTTGGATAAATATTGGGCAGATGCATCAAGTGTCATAACCTCAGATAATAATGGTGTCAATCTGACGGTGGGCGTTTTGGCAGAAATTTCTCAACAGCATGGCAGTGCCGCTTCAAATCGCATTCATGCCTGGAAACGAATTAGCCGTTTATCTAAAGGTTTAAGTGAACGAGATATGTTGAATCAAGTGAATAAATTCTTCAATCGTTTGGTGTTTAAATCTGACCAGGAAAATTGGGGGCGGGCTGATTATTGGGCATCACCTATTGAGTTCTTGATAAGTAATGCGGGTGATTGTGAGGATTTTGCGATTGCTAAGTACTTCACTTTGAAAGCGATGGGGGTTCAAATTGAACGTTTGCGTATTACTTATGTTAAATCAGAGAGACGTAATCAAGCGCATATGGTCTTGGCTTATTATGAAGATCCAACGAAAGAGCCTTTAATTCTTGATAATCTCACCTCAAAAATACTTCCCGCTACAAAACGGCCAGATTTGACGCCTGTATTCAGTTTTAATGGTTAAACATGGCTCGTCCAAATTCATTATAATAATGGCTTTAGGGTATTTGGTTAGTATTAGTTGGTTTATTGCTGAATAGATTTTACTTGTCTATATATTCAAAAAAATGAATTTTCTTCGTTTTAGCGAATAGTCGTTTTTAGAAGTATGGTCCGCCCTGGTGGATTCGAACCACCGGCCTGTCCCTTAGGAGGGGACCGCTCTATCCAGCTGAGCTAAGGGCGGAAAGCAAAAATTATATACAAAACAGTCTGTTAAGACTAGCGTTAAATAGACCTAAAAGTTTCTCAATATATAAATTTGAATTAAACATGCGATTTTACCTCTAAAAACTTCTTAAATACGTAGGTCTGCTTAGTAATTTGTCCGAGTTAATCTATGATATTTAGTTTTCAGCTTAATGATATATGATGTTTATTTGATTTATCATCAAACTTTGCATTAATACCGTTGTTTCAAACCTGTAAGTTCATTGAAGAAAATTCACTGAATAGCTTAGCCCTCAGGACTCCATCAGAAGTGATTTTAAAGTCTGTTTGTATAACCCTTGTTCTTTATTTACCAATATTTTATGTTGTTCTGTAAATTCGATAATGGTTTTGATTACGAAAGATGTATCGGAGAGATCGTAAAGTGCTCACTTCAATAGAATACTGAGGTAAGATATGTACTCTATAACTCTTGATTATGTCATGTTTTCTAGTGTGGTAAGATGTTTCAACAGAATAACTTTTTACTGCAAAGCTCAGCTTTTGTACCTATATTTTTATCTATTGTTTAAGGTAGGGCGTTATGAATGTGAGTAAGAAGCTAGTTGTGACATCTATTCTAATTACTTTAATCTTCTGCTCTGTTTTGTCTGTTCGTAATGGAATAACGCAGCTTGGTGTAGCTGAGTATTCTGTGTATTTTTCTGATTGGGAAAATGAGATTAAGAGGGAAGATAAAGAAATAATTTGGAGTGAAGGGCTAAAGTTCCTCCTTATTTTGCGTAATATCAGTCCTAAAAATTCTCAAATATCTTCACTGATTGGGCGCCATTACGAATGGAAGGCAATGATTTCGGGCGATGATAGAAACAGGCGTAACCATCTATTGTTAATGTCTCTTGAGAACTATCGTTTGGCTAGTCAATTAAATCCAGTCGATGCTTATAATTGGGCTAATTTAATTGGTGTCAAACTTAAAGTTAATCAATTAGACCGAGAGTTTGAACAAGGTATTGTTAATACTTCAGTATTGGGTGCCTGGGAGCCACAGGTGCAATTGAAGGTGACAGAGATTGGGTTAACAAGTTGGAATAATATATCGCCCAAAACAAGATTAAATGTTCTGAATAGTGCGAAGCGGGCAATGCAGATGACACCAGATGAAATTCTTGGTTTAGCTAAAGCTCATAAGAAAATAAGGCATCTGTGCTTAATTGCTCCAAATAGTTTTCGTAAAAAGACACGTGAGTGTGAGCAGGTATAAGATTGTGAACTAGAATCAATTTTTAGGGCGATTATTTGAATCCAAGTTGGGTATGCGAGTATGATATTACTTTGGATGTATGTTGTTTGTCATTTGTTTATCACGTATATAAAAAGGAGAGAGGTGTGAATTTGCCACAAGTTATTTTATTGCTTCTATTGAGTCTTAGTTTTTCTGTCAGCGCAGAAGAAACTAGTGTAGAGAAAAATACAGCAGAGCTCGTTTCTTCTCAGGAAGTCGTTGAAATGATCAGCTCAATTGATATTACAGACCCTAGTCAAGTGGCTGAGTTAGTAATAGATAATCCCAATTATGCAGTTGAAATACTTCAGCGTGCACTGTATGAAAATACACAAAATATTGAAAATTTTGTTTCGCAGTTGCTTCAAAGTGAACCAGTGCTTGTTAATAGTTTGATTTCTGCTTCTGTTAATTTAAAGCCTTCTTTAACGTCCAATGTTATAAGTTCGGCTAAGAATACGCTCCCTAAGCAAGAGCAAGAAATTGTGTTTTTAGCACTAGCCGAAGGAATTGATCCTCAGCTCGTTACGGAGCCCACGGCTGCAGGTACAACAACGGATAACGTTGAAGAGACTTCCACAGAGGAGGTGGTAAATAACGAAACTGAAACTGTTTTAGCCGATAATCAAAATGAAATAATAGAATTATCATCACCACCTTTGTCTGGAGGGAATGGTGTGGCGAGTCCGAACTAGTCTCATTTGTAGGCGGCGAATTTATTTTATTATGCTTTCTGAGAATGTACTGATTTGAATACCTATTCATATTTTCCTAGTTTAAAGCTTGATAGAGTTTTCCAACTTTATATCCTGTTGTTGTTTTGGCTACCTTTACCATTTGGTAGTAACCGCGATTGGGCGGTAATGATTTTTGAACTGTCTGTATTTCTCCTTCTGCTGGTTTGGTTGATACAATTTCTGAAAGGGAGTTGCACAATTACGAAAGCTTTTAGGGCGGCAAGGCCTGTCCATGTTTGCTTTGGTATATTTCTGTTTTGGTCCTTCCTACAAACGATCTCATTTCCTGGTTTTTTGGTAAGCTTTGTTTCTCCGGCGACTATTATTGCAGGTCAGGTAAATCAGACTGTGTCGGTAAACCCTTACCTTTCAGTTAACAGGCTTCTTGAGTCCTTTGCTTTATATGGTTTTTTTTGTTTAGCTTTGCTTTTAGTTACGACTAGAACCCGCCTGAAAGTGGTGCTGTTTTCGATTTTGATTGCAGGATTATTACAAGCTGTGTTTGGAACATTAATGTTGCTGAGTAAGCTTAATTATATGTTTTTGATACCAAAAGAATTCTATATTACTGATGTAACGGGGACATTTATAAATAGAAATCACTTGGCGGGTTTTCTGGAAATGTGCCTAGCTGTTGGTGTTGGGTTAATGATAGCTATGATGGATGGCAGTAAAAAAAATGGCTTTAAAAAGAAGTTAATATATTTTTTATCGGTTCTGCTTAGCCCAAAGATTGGTGTCCGTATAGCGCTCGTGATTATGGTAATCGCGTTAATTTTAACGCATTCTAGAATGGGGAATGTTGCTTTCTTTAGTGCCATGCTTATAGCTAGTGTTGTAGGGCTGGTAACTAATAAATCACGTTCAAAGTCAGTACTATTATTCTTTGCAAGCATGATTGTTGTCGACTTATTCTTAGTAGGCACTTGGTTTGGTATCGATGAAGTTGCGCAACGGCTTGAAAAAACAGGATTTCATCGAGAAACTAGAGATGAAGTGTATATGGACGGTCTCGACATTATTTCTGCCTATCCTTTCACAGGTACCGGCGGAGGCACATTTGAGTCGGTTTATCCTATTTATAAAGATGGCGATGTGCTACTTCACTACGATCATGTTCATAATGATTATCTTGAGTTTGCGATTGAATATGGCTTACCGGCTACGCTGGTATTAGGTGTTGCTGTATTTTGGACTTTAGTTGTCAGTGTGTTGGCCCAAAAGCATCGTAAAAGAAGACTGTTGCGTAGTGCCGGATTTGCTTCTTTTATGGGAATAGTAGCTATTCTTATTCATTCTTTGGTCGATTTTAATCTCCATATTCCTGCTAATGCAGCTTACTTTATTACGCTCATGGCGCTTGCCTGGATTTCAAGGTATGGGTTGGTTTCAGTGCGTGCTGATAAAACAAGTTAGATTTAGTTGCTCCAATTATTTATTAAAAAAGATTACTTAGAAGGAACTTTAACATCCACCTTTAACTATTTCTAAATCATATTCTTTTAATAGGTATAGCGACTAAAAAATAATAAATGTACGATTTTACACCTTACTTTCAGTCCTAATTTAACTTTGTTTTTTACATTTTGTGTGTTATTTATACGAATTGTTAAAGAATGTTAAGTTATGTGTCGTAATTTACATAATAATTAAATAATAATTTTAAATTCTGAAGGAGATATCGATGGATATCTATAGAGTCACCTTAAGTACTTATTTTCGCCGAACTATGCAGTTAATCAGTTTGTTGTTTTTCTCTGTCGTTGCTCATGCACAGGTCAGTATTCCGTTTGTTCTTAATAATATACAAATTACAGAGAGTAATGGTGAAATTGCAGCACTAAAAAATAACACAGCGTATATTTATGGCCAACTAAGCTACGACACCGGTTTGGTTGATGCTGATGCTGATCCAACTAGAGGAACATATACTCAGCCTAGCAGAGTCGGTGGGGGACTTCAGATTAAGATCGGTAGCCTTAAACTATCTTCGTACACCAATACACAAATTGAAGTACTTAATGACTATGGTGGTGCATACGACGTTTTTGGTGCCAATATAGATAATATGACAACGTCTACCCCTTCAATAAACGTTTCTAGTGCTGAGATTTTTCTTGTTGATCAAACCATGACTGCGTTTAGTAATGACTCCTTACTGACTGAAGCCCCAAATTCAAGCTTTCTTTTTTCATTTGACGGTGGCGAAATCAGTATAGAGGGAACAGATTCTCAAAATCAAGGCTTTACAATTACAGGAACCTTAATGAGTTTTGGTATCGATACCGTTGATGGATTGTATCAACCTGATTGCCAAAACGTACCTTCAAACCCTGTACCAAACTGTGGTTTTGAAAATGGTACAACGTCTTGGGATCTTGTCGATTTAGATTTTCCAGCGTCGCCTCTATCAGTTGTAAATAGCCCTTTGACGCAAGGTGCTTATAGTTTGCAAAGCGGTATCGACACTACGGACCAACTTAGTGATACGAAGGGTGGTATTGGTGCATCGTTTTCTTTGACGTCTAATGCGCAGTCTGACTCTTATTTGACTTTTGATTACCGTATAACCTGGAATAATACTGAAGATGAACTCTATTTTAGAGGGCTTTGGGTTTATGTATCGAACGGGGTATTAGGTAGATTTTATGGGATAGATGTCATTCAGCCAAGTCAAACCGCAGGCACAGAAACGACTGGCGTTCAGACTGTTTCGTTAGATATTAGAGAGTTCGCAGGTTCAACGCCGTTTGTGCAATACATCCTTAGTGTACCAGAATATTATGCGGGTACAGCGAGCTTTGAACTTGATAATGTTCGGATAGGCCCCGCTACACTTGACCCTGCTGGAGATGCAGATAGCGATGGCATGCCTAATGGCTGGGAAGAGGCATATAGCCTAAACCCAAATGATGCTGCGGATGCCGCGGGTGATAATGATTCCGATTTGTTAACAAATTTGCAAGAATATCAAACAGGCACTAACCCACTTTTGGCCGATACAGATAGCGATGGACTCCAAGATAGTGATGAGTTGGCGCATGGTACCGATCCTTTGGTTCAAGATTCTGATGGTGATGGCTTGTTTGATGGGTACGAAGTATTTACTTCCTTGACCTTGCCCATGAATCCGGACTCCGACACAGATGGCCTTTCAGATGGCGATGAAGTAAATAGCTTTGGAACCAATCCGAATGCTATTGATACAGATGGTGATGGCGCTTCCGACTTTGACGAAGTGAATGCCGGTTCAGACCCTACCGACCCTGCTAGTACACCAGCAAGTGGCTCACTAATTCAACAATCTTTTACAATAAGAATTGATTCGATTCGAGATGACAATAATAGCTTTCCTGGTATTACCGGCGCTCTAACATCTAATGTAGTCGGTAGTTATGCGTTTTATGATACTCCAGATATACAACCAGATGATTTAACTTTTGGTAATTACACCCAGCAGCCAGCCGGTGCTAATATAAACATAGGCATTAATGGTTACAACTTTTCATCAGATACAGCTGCAGAGTATGCACTGCAGGTTGTTACTACCGATAATTATACCGGTAGATATCCTGACCCAGATTCGCCGTCTCAAGACATCTTCCATTTGAATTCACAAGCTAATAATTTGACTAATGGTGTCACTATAAATCAAATATTATTTGAGTTGTCTGATTCAACAGGAGTAGCTCATCTTTCAGATTCGCTAATAACGGGTGCGCCTATTTTAGCAAATTATGGTTTTGAGAAGCTTCTAAGAATCCAAGATGCTAGTGGTACATTTGAACTTGTCGGTGAAGTAATAAGCGTAGGGAATGTTGTAGATACGGACTCAGACGGCATACCAGACTTTTGGGAGGATTCGAATGGCTTAGATAAAAATGACCCAGCTGATGCCTCTTTAGATCTGGATGGCGACACGCTCACAAATCTTCAGGAATATTCTAATAATACAAACCCGAATAGTACGGATACTGACACTGATGGTTTGAATGATGCTGATGAGTTAAATATTCATGGAACTAATCCGGCTGTTGCTGATAGCGATAATGATGGTATCTCAGATGGTGATGAAATTAATGCCGGAACAAATCCATTAGACCCGAACGATCCCGCGCCTCAAACGGTGATTAAAGTGCCTGTTCGCATTACTATTAATAATATCACTGATAGTGACGGAGACTTTACAGGAATGTTTCTGGGCTCTGAGCTTGTCGGTGAGTTTACTTATGACACAACGGCCGTTGACCAAAATCCTGATCCTTTAGGTGGTGATTACCCGAATAGCGCAACATTAGCGCTTATTGGGTCTGGTTATCAATTTGTTGGCAGTAATATGTCTACTTATGTACAAGATTTTGATACTGGTGGAGGTGGAGATGCATTTGTAATTCATACCAGTTCAGATATGCCATTAGCTTCAATGATTGTCTCTAATGGCGTACAAGTTAACTATTCTTGGATAGACTTTGTTGATACGGCTGGAAATGCTCTTGCGAGTGATGCATTGCCATCTCCTGCGCCAAATTGGCAACTATTTGATAATTTCCAGACGTTCGGTGTGAGTGGTTTGGGGTCGCAAGGTAATTGGTTTGAAATTCAAGGAGCAGTTACGGAGGTTGGTGTAGCTCAGGATTCAGATGCTGATGGCATGCCTGACTTTTGGGAAATTCAGTACGGATTGAACCCTAATGATGCAAGTGATGCCGCATTAGATTTTGAGCCTGACGGTTTAACAAACCTACAAGAATACAATGCTGGTTCAGATCCTTATGTCGCCGATACGGATGGAGACGGCTTATCAGATGGTGATGAGGTCAATACGCACGGTTCCAATCCAAATAGTCAAGATTCCGACGGCGATAGTATTTCAGATGGCGATGAGGTTAATGTCTACCTTACTGACCCTATGAATGTAGATACAGATGGTGATGGTTTAGGCGATGGTGAAGAAATCAATGGCTTAACGGGTTATGTAACAGATCCTACCTTGGCTGATAGCGATGGCGATGGCGATGATGATTTAACGGAAGTCACTTTTGGCTCAGATCCGACCGATGCGTCTAGCTCTGCTTCTTCAGCATCAATTTCTTTAGCATTCCGCTCTACGCTTAATACAATGATTCCTGATCGAATGTTCTCTAGTTTTAGATCAGAGATTACAATTACTGGTTCGTTGGACTTTAATCCACAATCAATCATGTCGGACGGGGTAACGAGTAGTTATTCTGACCTTAACTTGTCATTAGAAAATGTGAATGGAAATACGTTAACGATAACGGGTTTAAATAACTCGATAATGGATAACAATATATCAGGGAGTGGTGCAGATTTACTTACAGTAAATGTCGATTATTTAGCTCAAGTTGAGGAAGAGCGCCCGACTATCTTTGGTGTTGAAAATACACGTTTGGATCGTGTATCTCTAGATTTTAGTGATACAAACGGTATGTTTCTACAAAATATCAGTTTGAGTTCTGCAACAACGGACTGGTATCAGGTTAGCCCTTTCTTGTACCAGCAGCCTCCATTTACGTACCAAGGTGAAGTGGGTGGCGGGCTATTGACTATTGAAGGTTGGGATCTCGAGACTAACCAGCATGTTTATATCGAGGCAAATTTGGGTGTGGCGAATGATCCTGATACGGATGGCGATGGAATAAGTGACGGTGTAGAGCTAGTGTATGGTTTTAATCCAAATGATGCTTTAGATATTCAAGTAGATTTAGATGGTGATACGCTGACTAATTATCAGGAACTAATGTACAGCACAAACCCTTACCTCGCTGATACAGATTCCGATGGTTTACCTGACAACTATGAAGTGAATACTTATCTCTTCAACCCTTCTCAGCCAGGTGATGAAGGTGGGGATGCCGATTCGGATTCTGTTACTAATTTGGATGAATATGTTTTAGGTACTGACCCATGGAAGCGTGATACAGATGGCGATGATATCTCTGACTTCCACGAACCAATAAATGGTTTGGATCCGACTACCGCCGATTACCAACATAATGGACGAATTACTGTGCCGTTCACGGCTACGGTCGATATGGACAACTTGGTTGATCCGAATGGTATTGTTTCTAATCTGATTGGTTCATATGGAACATTTAATACCTTGCTTCTTGGTAATTTTAGTTATGATGTACCTACAGTTGACCTTGGTTCAAATGGCTTGGCGCAATATGTTCAAGCTGCGCGCCCAGGTGTTGGCGTACAGGTAGGACATTTTAATGTTGATCGTGGTTTTGGAGCTGCATCATACTCAGATAAGGCAGGTGCCGTTACGGTAACGGTTCAAAATGATGATCTAATAAATCAACTAGACACGGGAAGTCAAGATGCGCTAGTCATACAAAGTGCTGGTATCATCGACCCAGATTGGACCTTAGCAAACAACCTTCCAAGCTTTGATGCGACAGCAAATAATTATCTGTTAATTTCGGAAATAACGGTTAGCTTTAGTGATTCGAGTGGCTTGGCATTAGATAGCACGGTGCCATCAGGTGCTTTACCGGTATTGGAGGATTTCACTGAGGGTGGACAGGTCATTATTAAAGGGATGGACTACCTAGGTGCCAACTTTGAAGTAATTGCTAATATCGATAAAGTCGGTCTGGCTACTCAAGTATCAACCTTGCCTGATTGTACTGATTTAATTGCAAATGCTGTGACTGATTGTAGCTTTGAAGAGCCAACTGGCCATTGGGATGGTGATTGGAGTGCAGCGTTTAATATTAATGGAACTGCTGATGCATTCATTACTAGTGAAACAACTGTCAGTGAAAGTACTATTTCAGCATCACAAACCTATACTCCTACTAATGGAAACTTGCAATCTTTAGCATATAGCCATGGGTATTCAGGAGGCCCTCAAGGAGGCGTACTTTCAAAAATATTCCAAAATGTTGTAGTGCCTGATAATGCCCAGCTAGCATTTGATTATGGTGTTCATTGGTTTAAAGGCATAGAGAACTCTGTTTCTACTCATGTATTTGTAGCAATAACGGATCACAATACAGGTATGATGGAAATTTTCCCTGTCGATGTCTTAGATTCAGGTAGCGTAGGAATGAAACCCTACGAGCTTGTAGGGCTTGATTTAAGTGCCTATGCCGGTCACTTTGTAGAGCTAGCATTTGTATGGACAAATCCTCAGCAACAAGTTAACGGTGGTATTGGGCTAATCATTGATAACGTACGCTTGCACGAAGCCTTCAATGCTACCGATGATCTTGATAACGATGGCTTAACTGCATTAGTAGAATCTCAGCATGGCACCTCTGATAACAAGAAAGATACTGATGAAGATGGCTTTAGCGATTACTACGAAATAGTTAATTATCAGACGTATGACCCTTTAAATCCAGATATGGATGGAGACACACACTTAGACGGTTTTGATAATTGTCCTACGGATGCCAATGACCAGACTGATACTGATTTAGATGGTGCGGGTGATGCGTGTGATTATGATGATGATAACGACGGCATGTATGACACCTATGAGTTAGCAAATGGTCTCAATCCTATAGTAAATGATGCTGCAGATGATCTAGATGGCGATACCTTAACGAATGGTTACGAAGAGAACTCTTCTGGCTATTACGACGGAGGTGGTCGTATTTATCATCGTTTTGCACAAACTCGGGCTGATCTCATTGATACAGATAGTGATGGCTATGATGATGCTATCGACAATTGTCCTGCAAACTCAAATGCAGGTCAGGTTGACACGGATGGGGATCTAGAAGGTGATACTTGTGACTATGATGATGATGGTGATGGTATGTCAGATGTTTGGGAGAACACCTACGGCCTGCTTTCACTGGATCCAACTGATGCTGTATTAGATGCAGATAATGACGGTTTGTTGAATGTTGATGAATTCAGGTTGGGGGCAAACCCAACTGCCAGTAATAGTGATGGAGATAGCTTCATCGATGGTGCTGATAATTGTCCGACAACTGATAATGAGGATCAGGAAGATTATGACTCAGATAATATTGGTGACCTTTGTGATTCCGATGCTGATGGTGATGGCATGTCTACAGCGTGGGAAAGCCTGCATGGCTTGAATAATAATCTGGATGATTCTGGTTTGGATCCTGACTTGGACGGTTTGACCAATATCGAAGAATATAATAATGATTATTATGCTCCGTTTAATGATTCAACTGACCCATTTAATGAAGACACTGATGGCGATAGTGTTTTAGATGGTGTGGATAATTGTCGTTTAATCTCAAATTCAAGTCAGGGCGATTTAGATGGTGACAACAAGGGTGATGTTTGTGATTCAGATATTGATGGGGATGGCATAGATAACTTTTGGGAGTTAAGGTATCGCTTAGACCCTCGTGATTTGAGTGATGCAGATTTAGACTTAGATGGCGACACCTTCAGCAACCTAGAAGAAATGAACGCTGGTACTTTGCCTAACAATGCAATGAGTCACCCAGACTTGACGATTGCAGAACGTAATGATTTTGATGGTGATGGCAAGGCAGATTTATTGTGGAGGCATAAAGGCCAAGGCTGGAATTATATGTGGTTAATGGATGGTCAGGCGCGACTTTCTGGCACAGACCTTCCTGGCGTAGGTGATACGCGATGGGTCATAGCTGCAACGGGTGATTTTGATGGCGATGGAAAGTCTGATATCGTGTGGCGCCATACCGAATTTGGTATTAACTACATTTGGTTGATGGATGGAACAACGCGTAAGTTAGGCCAAGACCTTCCTGGTGTTGGCGATACTAACTGGAGCATTGTTGGAAGTGGTGACTTTGATAGAGATGGAAAATCTGATCTGCTTTGGAGAAACTTGCAAACTGGCGCTAATATTATTTGGTTGATGGATGGCGTTAATCGACGTTCGACTAATAACTTACCAAATGTTGGCGATACAGATTGGGAAGTAGTCGGTACTGCTGATTTTGATGGCGACAGAAAAACAGATATCCTCTGGCGAAATAAAGTATCAGGTGCTAACTATTTATGGTATATGGATGGCGCGTCTAGAAGAGAAGGCCGTGACCTTAACAGTGTAGGTGATCTAGGTTGGAAGGTAGTTGCCAACAATGACTACAATGGTGATGGTAAAGCGGATATCCTTTGGAGACATACTAACGGATGGAATTACCTCTGGTTGATGGATGGTCATGTTAGATTACAAGATGATCAGGGTCAGAACATTGATGGTAATTTGAGAGGCGTTTCAACTGACTGGGTGGTTGAAGCCGATGGTGACTTCAATGGCGATGGTAAGGCTGATATCGTTTGGCGCCATGCGACAGGTATTAACTATATTTGGTTGATGGATGGTGTGAATACTTTGTCAGAAGGTGATTTGAATAACGTAGGTGATGTTCAATGGCAAATTGCTAACTAATCATCGATCAAGTACAGAGCCTGGCTAAAAAAGATATTTAGTCAGGTTTTTTTTTATCTATTGAATTGAAGTGTTAATTTCACTGCAGAGGTTTAATTTTGTCTCGTTATATTCGCTATTTATGTTTGCTTGCTGTTTTTGGCTTGATGATTTTTGTCGCATATGACTATTTGCTAACATCTGCAGATGTTGTAGATGTTGTAGATGTTGTAGATGTTGTAGATGTTGTAGATGTTGTAGATGTTGTAGATGTTGCAATGCCTTGTGATGTCAATATTCCTTCTTCTGATTGTAATCTCGGTTCAGATAGCAATAGTTTTACCACTCCTGTTAGTAAAAAACGCTCATCAGGTGGGGAAAATGGAAGTGAGCCCCCGTTAACTAAACCTCAAGAAGAAACGCCTTATGTAACAAATCAATCTATTATGGATTCAACTAATAATGATGTTTCTGCGGAAATGAATAAGGGTTTTCCTGTAGATTCCCATCCAGGAGAGTTGAATTATTCTAAAATTGAGATGAACCCAGGTAATATCAGTGCTTTGCCCGAAACGGATAATCCTGGCCCTATTCGAAAAGCTATGATTTACGATACCCCATAGACTTCGTGCTTTCCTCAGTTGTAAAACAGTTTAAGAATCTTAGCCATTTCAACTGGGCTATCTTTGATCAAGCTATTGTTAGCGGTTCTAATTTTCTATATGGAATTCTTTTAGCTCGGATCTTAGGCGTTGAAGGGTTTGGATATTTTAGTCTCGTATGGGTAGCGATACTTTTTGTAAACAATATTCAAATGGCATATATCATTTCGCCTATGATGACTTTTGCGCCAAAGAAAGTGGGTGTAATAAGAGCTGTATACGGTCAATATGCATTCATTCATGCCGTTTTCTTTGCCATTATCTCTTCGCTGCTACTCTTTTCTTTTGTTAAGGCATCGAGTATTTTTTTTAGTGAATGGCAAGCGGATATTTATGCTTATGCAATTTTGTTTGTGTCGTTTTCAACGCAACTACAGGAATATCTCAGGCGCTACCTGTATATAAAGGGTAAACATGCTGCTGTTTGCCTAATTGATCTTGTTAGGTATGGCGGGCAGGTGGGGTTGTTGTTTGTATTAAGTATTTATCTGGAGGTTTCATCTCAAGATGCGTTATGGATTATTGTTATAACATCAACCATTTCTTTTGTTTTTAGCATTTCATCGTGTTCATTATCTTTGCGTGGGTTGTGCTGGAAAAGAAAATATTTTGTTTTAATTTTCCATCGTCACTTAAAGTTTTCTAAATGGTTAATCGGTTCTTCATTGTTACAATGGTTCGCCGGAAATATCTTTGTGATTGCGGCGGCAGCACTTTTTGGTGCCGCCGCTGCGGGGATGATTAAGGCAGTAATGAATATCGTGGGAATATTACATATTCTATTTCATGCCTTAGAAAATATTATCACGCCAAGAGCATCTTATATCTATACATCTAACGGCATAATAGCGCTAAAAAATTACTTAATAAAATGGGGGGTATATGGTGGGGCCGGTACGCTATGTATTGGCTTGATTATTACAATGAATGCCGAGTTGATAATAGAATTTGTTTATCAGGGGGAATATGTTGAGGGTGCTTCGTTATTACGTTGGTTGTGTCTAGTTTACTTAATGATGTATTTTGGCTTTATCTTTCGTATTGCTCTGAGAACGATAGAGGCTGTATCTCCAATTTTTTGGACGTATGTTGCCTCAAGTCTCGTCAGTTTTATCATTGCTGAACCTCTTATAAAAGCAACGGGTATTGATGGTGTTGGAATAGGCGGTGTTATTGTTCAAACTGTATCATTGACGATATTGGGAGTTATGCTTAACTATAAGGCGAAATACACAAAAGGATCTAGAATGTGAATATTGTCCATATAGGGGGGTTCAAATTAGGAACAGCAAACGGTAGTTATAACGCGTTATGGAACCTAGCAAGTGCGCAGGCTAAACTTGGCCATACAGTGACAATAATTAGAGCGGGGAAAATACCATCTGAAAAGGATGTTACTGAAGCCAAAAAACATGGTGTACAGTTGATCGGTTGTGTTTTTCCTCGATGGAAGTACTTTTGGACAGATAGACAAAATAGAATTCGAGAATTGATTAAGAAACTGAACCCAAATATTGTACATTTACAATATGTGAGGCATCCGAAATTTTTTGTCATATCGAAATGTCTAAATGACTTGAGCATTCCATATGTGGTTTCTTTGCATGGCGGTATGAATTCAACTGAAATGAAAAGAAGGAAGTATCGTAAGCTTGTTTACTGGTATTTAGTAGAAGCTCGGGTTCATAAAAATGCGGCAGGAATTCATTTCGTTACACAACAAGAAAAACAAGATTATAACAAGGCAGGGTTTGGGCATAAAAATATGCAAGATATTGTCATTCCGAACCCAGTATTACCTCCTGAGACAGACATGCGTTGGGAGCGAAAATCAAATTTACAAAAAGTTAGCTTTGTATATCTAGGGCGTTACGATATTTGGACTAAAGGATTAGACCTGGCGCTAGAAATGATGAGTGAACTTATAAACAGAGGGGTGCGGCCAGAGTTTCATTTATTCGGCTCACACGGAGGGATTTTTGAGAAAGATATGGATGCTCTTTTAGCGCGTTTTTCTCATGTGCCTATATATGATCACGGCTTTGTTTCTGGAAAAGAAAAATACGAAGCAATGATGACGTATGACTTTTATATTCAATATTCCCGTTTTGAGTTATTTGGCTTGTCCATGGTCGAGGCAATGTCTTGTGGTGTTCCGGTTCTGATTAGTGAAAATTGTGATTTATCTGAAGAGCTTGTGAACAACAATGCGGCAATTAAAATTCCTATGGATCCTGTTTATGCGGCTGATGTTATTCATAAAGCATTGAATAATAAGGAGGGCATAGAAAGAATATCTAAATCTGCTAGAAAACTAGTTGGTTCTCAATTTTCTTCTCCTGCTGTTGCTGAGAGAATGGAAGACTTTTATAAAATACTCATTAGTGTCTAATTATGATATCTAGAATAAAATTGGCTGAGGCTATCGCTGAAGCATGGAACGAAAAAGGAATTGAGTATGCTGTTGTACATGGCTTGTATACTTACCCCGAAAGCATTGGAAGAGACTTAGATATTATTATTTCGCCAGAATATATTTTTTCTGCAATAAATATTGCAAAGTCAGTTGCTGAACGAATGGGGTTTAATGAAGTATTACTTCGTTGGTCGCACTGGGGGTTGTTTCAGTTTATTTTAATCAATAAAGAGCAGCGCGTTTCATTGCCTCTTGATCTACTGTGTACTACAACGGTCTGGCAATCTAAGTGGATCACTTTTGTTGATGACGAAGTTCTAAATAGTTTTTTCAATAGCTCATATAAAATAGGGCCGTTTAAGGTGTCTTCAGAAGGTTCGTTCTATAAAGCATGTATTAGGCCTCTCCTATGCGGAGATATATCTAGGTTTGGTGGTGAAATTTCGATGCCCGTGTCAATTCCTCCGGAAGTTGATAGGCAATACCTCAAACAAACAATTGGGGGCTTTGGAGAGCAGCTGCTCGCGTTACCCAGTCGGTCTGAATTAGAGAAGAGTTTCCCTTCGGCGATGAAAGTAATCCAACATACTTGGTTAAAACAGCATAAATGGAAGGCTGCTCAAGCGCTATTTAGCATACTGTATCGAAGAGGCCAAATATTCTTTGGGATGCGAGCCGATTTGTTAGTAATAGAAACGAAAGAAAAGGATGTCGTGCTGTCAGCTCTCTATGACCTAAAAAAAGATATGAAAAGTATATTTATTGATCTTCGGGTTGTAGAAACGTCACCTTCCTTGTTAGAAGAATATTGGGGGCGTTGGTTTTCTTGGAGAAAAACGCCAATATCTGAATTTGTATTATACGTAGTTGTAAAAAAATCTACTAAGCAACCTGTTTCTAATGTGCAAGTATCGTATTCGGATAATACGCTGGATATTATTCTTCCGGAAGGTTCTGATTCTCAGGAGATTGGCAGTTATATTTATGACAATGTATTGAGTTTCTTTTCTCAGAAATATTCATTTAATGAAAGATTAGTTAAACATGTTAGATAAAAAAGACAAGAACGGTATCGTTATTGCTTTTTTGGGCCCCGATGGTGCCGGTAAATCATCTATTATTGAGCGTTTAAAAGTGAAGGTGGCTGGCTATTCTTCAGTCACATACTTTCACTTGAAACCGACTATCATAAAGTACTCAACAAAAAAACAGATCGCTATATTAGATCCGCATAGATTACCGAATAGAACAGCGTGGATGTCTCTCCTAAAACTTATTTATTTTATCTTCGTGTACCGTATAGGTTTTCTCGTTAATGTAAATCCAAAAAAATCAAATAACGGGCTCGTTATTTTTGACCGCTATTTCTATGACGTGATTATTGATCCTAAAAGATATCGCGTTGGATTGCCTTCAAAGCTTGTTGTTTTGTTGGCGAAGTTAATACCAGAACCAGATATCTTATTCGTTATAGATGCCCCAACAGATCTAATTCAAGATAGAGTGAGTGAGGTACCGGCTTTTGAAACAGAGCGTCAAAGACAAGCCTATTTGAAATTGGTTGATATATACCCATTTTTCAAAACTATAGATGCATCAGGATCAGTTGATGAGAGTGTAAGCCAAGTTTTGACACACATGGAGGGGGTATTAAGTGGGGCGAAATAATTTAACGCAATTACTAAAAACAGCTTTTCCTGAATGTTCTGGATTAGGTATTGTTGAAGATGCTTCAGAAGTAGAACCTCTACTGCGCTATTTTGTTATATCTGGTCCTCAAGGACCTCGTTGGCTTGTACCCCAGGACCCTCGATTAGGTTTACCTGTCATAAGTTCGTGGAGACCTTACGGTGTCCAATCGCGAATAAAATGGTTTGCGCTTTTGCGTCTATACCAGTTAGGGCAATTGAGACAGATGCCAAACGTCACGAGCATTGGCATGAGCGCTTGTCGTTCGAGCTTACCTCAACACAACGATGAAAGAAGTAATCTATACCCTGTTATTTATGTTGGGACAGAAGGGAAGCATAGAAAGCTTGTCTCAATTTTAGTGAGTGCTAAAACCTACCAGCCTATGTTGGTTGAAAAAATACCGTTGACTGCCTTGGCTAAGCAGAGCATCGCTAACGAATATGACACACTTGTTCAATTGAAAGATATGGAAGGGGTTGCTCCTATTCCCTTGGGGTACAATGTTAAAAACGGTTGTACGACACAACAAATTGTTACTGGTAAATTGTCTTCTTCGAAATTCTTAAGCCATTATCCAAGGTATTTGGAGCAACTGGGGCAAAATTCTTTAGACCACAATCACTACTTTGAGGCACTTTTTAGAAAGAATAACGCGCTATCTACAAGTGACGATGAATATAATTTACTTCCACGAATCTATGATGAACTAAGCCGATTAAGTAAAAAAACCGTAATAGATCCTGTTAGGATTCATGGTGATTTTGCGCCATGGAATATAAAAATAGAACGTGATCAAGTTACCGCGTTGGATTGGGAGGCATCGGAAACTATTGGTTCTCCTTCTTACGATATGCTTTATTTCTCAGCAATTCAAAATCACTTATTTTCGAATAAGGAAAATCTTAAATTACCTGCTCTAGCGCATTCGAACATAAGAGATGAGAATATAATAAGGTTATCGCTAATAGAGATGTTGCTGAATCAATTAATTAGAGATAAAGCCAATTCTTTTTGTCAGTATTTAACGCGTCAATTGGGATGGCTATGAAATTATTATTGTCAGCTTATGCATGTGAACCAGATAAAGGCTCAGAGCCTGGGGTCGGGTGGCATTGGGCTCAAGAAATCTCGAAGTTAGGTGTAGATGTAACTGTTTTAACAAGAGCGAATAATCGTAAAGCGATAGAAAATAATGCGACTAACTTGAATGTTAAATTTCTCTATTATGATTTACCCTCATTGGCTCAGAAAGCTAAGAAGCTAAAAGGAGGTATTTATCTCTATTATTTATGTTGGCAAATCGGAGCTTTTATTCTAGCTAAGAAAACGCATGCTAAAGCGAATTTTGATATGGTTCATCATATAACATTTGTGAGCTTTCGTTTTCCGAGTTTTATGGGTTGGTTGGGGATCCCGTTTATATTTGGTCCTGTTGCTGGAGGAGAGTCTGTACCCAAGAAACTACGTAAAAGTTTTAGTTTTAAAAAACGGATGTTTGAATCTGTTAGAGAGGGAACTAGTTTGCTAGTAAAGTTCAACCCTTTTATGTGGCTGACTTTTTTTAAATCGGACAAAATCTACGTAACTTCTGAGCAAACAAAAGCGTTATTACCAAGAAGGTTTCGATGGAAAGCTGAGGTGAGTTTGGCTATTGGCTGTGATGAGATAAATAGTTCGTCTGAATATAGTATTGAAAACTTAAACTTAAACTTAAACTTAAACTTAAACTTAAAAGTTTTGTATGTAGGTCGGTTCGTTCAAATTAAAGGAATGAACATGGGGTTGCGTGCTTTTGCTAAGTATTTAGAGTCCGGTCAACGTGGTGAACTGACCTTGCTGGGCGAAGGTGAAGAAGAATCCATGTGGAAGAAACTCGTCGTAGAGCTCAATATTGAGGAACATGTGAACTGGGTTTCTTGGGTCAATCAAGATCGACTTATGGATTTATACTCTAACTATGACGTTCTACTTTTCCCTAGTTTGAGAGATTCGGGTGGAATGGTTGTTTTGGAAGCAATGAGCAGAGGTCTACCAGTCATATGTTTTTCGTTAGGCGGCCCTGGAGAGATCGTAAATGATAAATGTGGTATGGCGATCAATGTTGATGGAAAGACAGAAGAGGAGGTTATAGAGGGTCTTGGTTTGGTTATTGAAGAGTTCTCAAACTCGAATAAATTAACTGAGTTAAAAAGATCTTCTTATGAAAGATCAAAAGAATTCTACTGGAGTAACATCGTTCTTAATGTCTATGGGAATGTCGGAGAACTGATAAAGTGAATCAAGATAAGAGTTTGATCAGTTTGTCGCAGCTTTATAACGACTTTCGGACCTCTAAAGTTCTAATAATTGGTTTATTCTTCTTAGTTCTCGGTAGTTTAATGTTTGAATACAAAGCAATTAGGTTCTTGTGCTTTGGTCTATCTCTGTCGCTTCAAATTCCATTCATTTTCAAGATTAATCCCCGTATATTTTATTCAACATATGGACTTTATGGCCTTTACCTATTGGTTTGTTTGATTTCTGTCTCTTGGAGCGTGGATTGGACAAAGACGCTTGGGAAAATTGGTGAAGTTATTGTAGGGTTCTTGTGGGTTAGTTACGCCATCTCCAACGGTATTTTACATCTTAATAAAGTATATCGATTTTCTATTTTTATGATTTTTTGTATGCTCCTAATCAGTTTATCTTTGTACTGTATAGGGGTTGAATCTTTTGTGGACCCAAATATATATTCCGTTATCGGTGTTAAGGCTATTAGTAACCCTGTTATTGGTACAAATGGAGTAGGGCTATTAGGTGCAATACTTATTCTTGTATTTTTGGCTGAATATCAGTGTCGACCATCTAGGTATGTTTTTTGGGGAATGGTTTTTGGTTTATTGATGATGTTTCTAGCGTACTCTCGCACTTCTTTCGTTGCGTTGATTTTGGGGGCTGTAATAATATTGTCTCAATCAATTCGACGGTCTTTGCTAATAGCAATGACTTTGGGTTTTTTTGGTCTTTTGTTTGGAATTGAGTTTGTGATTGATTTCTTTCATAGAGGGCAGTCATTCCAAAATATTCTTTCCGGTAGACCTGAATTGTGGGCTCTAGCGTTTGAAGAATATTTAAACTCTCCTTGGCTAGGGTATGGTTATGGTGTGGGTAGTGCATATGCTGTTCGTGATATTTTTTTTCATGGGGGGCAGGCTGCAGGCACTGCTCACAATGGTTTATTGGAAGCATTATTGGGTATAGGAATATTTGGCACAACGCTGTTAACAATCGTGTTCGTATATTCTTCGGCTAAATTCTTTAAGTTGATACGAGACCGGAGGTATGCGTTTTTTTTTGCTTCGTATCCCGTCATGTTTTGTTCTAGCATAATGAATACTGGAATATCGGGTTGGTTTGGTTTGCCAATGTTAATCTATTTGGTAATGCTTGCACGTCTGGCGCTGTTGCCAAGCCAGGCAAGGAGATTTAATTGAAAATTGTTATTGCTCACAATCGTTACCAAATATTAGGCGGCGAGGATTCAGTTGTAAATAATGAATTAGAACTACTTCGACGTTCTGGACATGAAGTTGAGCTTTACGAAAGAAACAATGATCATATTGTAAGTGTTTATGAAAAAGTGTCTGTTGCTATAAATGTTAACTATTCAAAAAAATCTAAAAAAGACTTTAAACAATTCCTTTTAGAAGTTATGCCGGATATTGTTCACGTACATAACTTCTTCCCTGCGCTGACTCCATCCATCTATGACGCTTGTATGGAGTTGTCGATTCCAGTTATACAGACGATTCATAATTATCGTATTTCATGTGCTGCGGCGACTTTTTTGAGGCAAGGGCAAGTTTGTGAAAAGTGCATGTTGGGTAGCCCGTATAACGCGGTACGGTATAAATGCTATAAAGATTCTCGTATAGGTTCTTTAGCTGTCGCTCGCATGATCGATGTGCATAGGAAAAATAACACTTGGAACAAAAAGGTCAGTTTTTTTATTGCCCTAACTAAATTTTCTAAGAAGAAGGTTGTCGAGATAGGAGTTGACAAAGAAAAGATTTTAATAAAACCGAACTTTGTTCATAAAGGAGATTGCAGTGAAATAGAATTTAAGGATAGGAACGAAGTTGTTTTCGTTGGAAGAATAAGTGAGGACAAAGGAATAAATATTATCTTGACGGCTTGGAAAAAATTAGACATCCCTCTAACTATGATTGGGAGTGGGCCGCTTCTTAATGATGTTGTCGAAGAAAATAACCCGAATATCTTAGCTCTAGGCCAACTTTCAAAAAATGATGTTGCAGCACATATAAAAAAGGCACGTTTTTTAATTATGGCTTCTACGTGGTATGAGGGGTTTCCCATGGTATTAGTTGAGGCTATGAGAGCTGGTATTCCAGTTATCGTGCCAAAGTTAGGAAGTATGATGGAAATTGTTTCGGAGTTTGAAACGGGGTTACATTTTGTACCCGGAAATTCTCTGGAATTAGCCGAGAAAGTAGAAACACTTTATGGTAATCCTAAACTGTGTGAAGAAATGGGAAGTAAGGCGCGGCAAGAGTATTTAAATCGTTATACGCCTGAAGCTAATTATCTGATGTTAATGTATATATATGGTAAGGCGATTGACAGTGTTAGGTCAGCAAAGTTAAGAAGTGTAGGTGAACAGTGATTGAATATTCGAATGTATTAGGTCTTAAGGTTGGAGTGACTTCAATTAATGATGTATGTGAAACGGTTGTAAATTGGTGTCGAGAGCGGGATAGCCGCTATATATCAGTATCCAATGTTCATATGTGTATGGAAGCATTTGATTCACCTACTTTTCAAAATATAGTTAATAGGTCGGACCTGGTGGTTCCAGATGGAAGGCCACTGTACTGGTTTCAAAAGATAAAAGGCCATGTGTCAGCGAAGCAGGTAAGAGGAGTGGACTTAACTTTAGCTTTATGCGAGAGAGCTGAAATAGAAGGTATATCTATTGGCTTCTACGGCTCAACTAACGATGTCCTCTCAGATTTGGAGTACACTTTATTTTGTTTATTTCCAAAGATTAAAATTAGTTATATTTATTCACCACCGTTTCGTCCGCTGTCAAAACAAGAAAATAAAAATGTTCAAATACAAATTAAAGACTCAGGGTGTCAACTCCTTTTTGTCGGTTTGGGTTGCCCTAATCAGGAAAAATGGATGGGAGATCAAAAAGATATTTTGCCCGTGACGATGGTTGGAGTAGGAGCCGCATTTGATTTTATTGCGGGTAACAAATCAAGTGCACCTAAATTTATGCAGCGAATTGGCCTAGAGTGGTTGTATCGACTAGCTCAAGAGCCAGGGAGATTGTGGCGGCGCTATTTGATTCAAAACTCCCGATTTACTTTTTTGGTATTAAAAGAACTGTTGTTTAAATGATTTACTCAAAATTTGGTGGATAGGGGTAAACAATTGTAAATAGTGACGTAAGAATAGAAAGACTGTGCGCTGTTTAGGTGATCCTAGTGGCTAATCTAGGTAGAATACCTGCCTCTTATTATCACTTTAAATTGTGAAATACAACGTTCAAAGTATCGTTTCATTATGGATAAAATTGGCAGACATAAAGGTATTATTCGTACGCACCAGAGCAGTGTGTCTTTGGTGTACCGATTATTTGACTTTATAATTATTTTTCTTTGCTTGCATGTATCCATATTGTTAAGGGGTGAGGCTTGGAAAGAACCATTTCTTATTATGGGGTTGGTTACGGTCATCGTTTTTTTTATGTCTGCTGAAGCTCTGGGCCTTTACCGGTCGTGGCGCTCGGAGAGCATTTTTTCTCTTTTTGGTATTGCATTTTCAAGTTGGTGTTTATCTTGTGTTGTTCTGTTAGTACTCGCGTATTTTACGAAAACAAGCGTTGATTACTCCCGATTAGTTGTTGGTGTATGGTTTTCGTCTACGCTTACGACACTTATTTTATGGCGTTATTTGGTAAGAAAAGTATTGAAATTTTTACGCAGAAGAGGAATGAACTCTAAAACTGTTGCGATTATTGGCGTTTCTTCAAAAAGTACTGAACTAGGAAAAAATATACTGAAACATCCTGGTCTTGGTATGAAGCTAGCAGGTTATTTTGATGATAGGGGGAAGGAACGAATCAATGAACAGTTACCTGCTGATATAGTGGGAACAGCTGATGATGCGATTGCTTTAGCGAAAGAAGGACTACTAGATATCATTTATATAGTTCTGCCGATGAAAGCTGAGGAGCGAATTGCAGATATTTTAAATCGCTGCTCCGATACAACAGCTACCGTTCACATAGTTCCAGACTTCTTTGTTTATAATTTGTTGCATGCTCGCTGGGGACACATTGGTGGGATTTCTACGCTTAGTGTCTACGATACTCCGTTCTATGGTGTAAGTAGTGCATTGAAAAGAGCTCAAGATATTGTCTGTTCTATTGCTATTCTTACGATGATCTTTATTCCAATGCTGGTGATTGGTTTAGCGATAAGACTTACTTCTAAAGGGAAAGTCATATTTAAGCAGGATCGTTACGGGCTTGATGGCCGTAAGATTTTAGTTTGGAAGTTTCGCACTATGACAGCCTCAGAAAATTGTCAGAATGTAGTTCAAGTGAAGAAATATGATACTCGTGTAACTCCGGTAGGTCGTCTTTTGCGAAAGACTTCATTGGATGAACTTCCTCAGTTTATTAATGTATTACAAGGACGTATGTCGATTGTTGGCCCACGCCCTCATGCAGTTGAACATAACGAAATTTATAGATCTTTAGTTGATGGCTATATGCTGCGACATAAAGTGAAACCTGGTATTACAGGTTGGGCTCAAGTTAATGGTTGGAGAGGTGAAACTGACTCTTTGTGTAAAATGGAAAAACGTATTGAGTTTGACTTAGCATATATTCGTTCTTGGTCTCTATGGTTAGATTTTAAAATTATGGTGCTCACAATTTTTAAGGGGTTTCTAGGTGAGAATGCGTACTGATAAAGTATCAAATAAGAGGCGAATTAGGGCTGTAGGGGGTTTTGTTTTACTCATTGTTTGCACATTAATTGCTTCTGATGCCTATGCAGAAACTTCAGGGAATATGGGGTGGGCCAATGTTTTTGGTTTTACTACTGAAGTAGAAATAACAGAGTCGTATAACGATAATTTGTTCTCAGATGACCTAAATAAAATTGATTCAACGGTTTCTGAACTATTAGTTCGTACGCAACTAGCCATTGAAGACCATAAGAATAATTATGCTTTGAATTATGAATTAGCTTCCGGTTTTTACTCACAAAGTAGTGATGATGACTATATAGACTCTAGATTAAACTTCAGGGGGCACATAGAGCCAAATAACCGCCATAGAATTGGTGTAAATATAGATTATTTCGCTTTACATGAGGAGCGAGGGAGCACCTTTAGCAGTTCCGGAGTCGCCAAGCCTGACGAGTTTACTATTAATTCTTTATCGTTTAAATATGGTTACGGTTTAAAAAAGTTGAAAAAATCATCGGGCAATCTTGAATTCTATAGTGATTACACGAAAAAACGTTATGACAATAACTTTGATACGACAAAAAGTAAGGAGTTAGATACGAGTACTTTAGGTACAGCGTTCTTTTTCAAGTCTTCCGCAAAGACTGAGTTTTTGTTAGACGTTGCTTTGAATAATTATAGTTACGTGCTGTCTTCTAGTACAAAGGATAGTAATGAGCGAAGCGCTCTTTTGGGTTTGTCTTGGGATACGAGTGCAAAGACACGGGGGGTAGTCAAAATTGGAGGGCAAGATAAGAGATTTGATTCGTCTAAGACTGAAGATGCTAAGAGTCAAGCGTGGGAAGTTACTATACTTTGGGACCCGTTAAGCTATAGTTTGTTTACGTTTTCAACCGAAAGGAAATTTAGTGAACCATCGTTAGATGAGGACTATGTAGAAGGAGTTTATTCTTCAATTTCCTGGAGCCATCAGTGGAAAAAGCGATTTTCTACTAAAATTACCATATCTCTTGATAATGAAGATTTATTGTTAGATGAACAAGTTATAAGCAAACGAAAAACTGGGCGGCTTGGGTTGAGTGGGGAATATGAGTTCCTAAAGAACATAAATGTTAGCTTAGGTTATGAGTATAGTAAGAGGGATAATGATATTAAAGACAATACAGTAAATATTTCTGGTAATCGAAATTTTACTCGTAACATATATAATCTAGCTCTAAGTGCTGCCATCTGATGGGGTTATTATAATTATGGCTTTTGCTCGCTATTTTATTTTCTTGTTGTTCATCTTTTCAGATGTTTATGCACAAAGTAAAGACGAATTATATGAATATTCTCTAGGTTCAGGGGATTTAATCAATATCTATGTTTATGGTGAAGAAGATCTAACATTTGATGTGCGTTTAGGGACTGAAGGTGTTATATCGTACCCCTTTCTAGGGGAAATATTAGTTAGTGGAAAAACAGTTAGAGAGCTAGAAAAAATAATATCTGGCGGCTTGAATGGGGATTATTTAAAACACCCGCGTGTAAATGTTAGTGTAATAGAATATCGAAAGTTTTTTATTGATGGTGAGGTCAATAATCCTGGAGGGTACCCATTCGAGCCTGGCTTAACCGTACAAAAGGCGGTAGCAATAGCTGGTGGGTTTACTGAGCGAGCTTCTAAAAGCAAAATTTTTCTTAAGCAAGAGCACGGTCGTAATAATAAAGTATTGTTAAACCATAGTCTAAAACCCGATGATATCATCACTGTTGAACAGAGCTTTTTCTAAGGGATGAAAAGATGGATGTAAGAGAGGTTTCTTCTTTTAGTGAAACTGAAGAGGATTTTAATTTTCAACAGTATTTCCAAGTCATTAATAAGCATAAAATTGGTGTTTTAATATTTTCTTTTATGACGACTATTTTATCTTCTTTAGTTGTCATGTCTTTAACACCTGTTTATCAAGCAACTGCTTCATTATTACTTGAATCAGAATCAGCAAAGCTTATATCTATTGAAGAAGTATATGGTATAAATGCTGGTCGTAGTGAATATTATGAAACGCAGTTTGAAATTCTTAAATCTCGATCCTTGGTGGAAAGAGTTGTTAGGAGGCTTTCACTAATAAAGCACGAAGATTTTGACCTTTCGAATCAAAAAACGTGGTACGAACGCTTCTTACCTATTTTAAATCGCTTTAATGAAGGTTCTAAGAGTAGTAGTGAGGAGTATACGGAAGCCCAAAAGTTTAGCTATGCCGTTGAAAAATTTATGGAGGGAATGTCCATATCGCCCGTACGAAATACACAAATAGTAAAGATACACTTTCGTGCAAAAGATAAAGAATTGACAACAATAGCTGCTAACGAGATTGCTTCTGTTTATATCAATAGTCACTTTATAGCTAAGTCGACAGTGACTAGCCAAGCAACTGACTGGATGGGGGAGCAGTTAGATAATCTAAAGAATAAGCTTCGTAATTCTGAAAAAACACTTCAAACTTATCGAGAAAAAGAAAAACTAGTGGATATTTCAGGGGTGTTAACTCTACCGGCAAATGATGTGGAGAGATTAAGTAATCAGTTGGCGGATGCTAAGCAAGAGTTAAGTTATATTCGAATTAAAAAAAATCAACTAAAAAATATTGATACTAAATCGCTGAGTGAAATGCAATCAATTCCTCTAATATTAAATCATCAACTTGTTCGACAGCTAAAGCTCGAGGAGTCCCGACAAAAAATAAAAATTTCCGAGCTATCAGAGCGTTATGGAGATAAGCACCCTAAAATTTTGACGGCTCGCTCAGAGATGTTGTCAATACGACAAGATATGAAATCCCAAATATTTTCCATCACTGAAGTTGTCAGAAAAGATTATGTGGCAGCAAAAGAACGGACACTTAAACTTACTAAAATTTTAAATAAAGCGAAGGAAGAAATTCAACGTATCGGCCGAAAACAATATAGATTGAACGAGTTAGAAAGAGAAGTGCTAACAACAAAAGAGTTATACAATACTTTTTTAAAGAGAATGAAAGAAACAAAGATAACAAGTGACTTTAAATCCGCCAATGCTCGTATACTTGATGTTGCGAATGAGCCTAGTCACCCTGTGTGGCCACGGAAAAAATTAACAATAGCCATTGTCTTTGCTATTTCTCTTATGTTTGCTGTTTTTATTGCTTTTTTTCTAGAAGCTATAAACGACACACTTAGGTCAACTGAAACTATTGAGCGAACGTTAAAACTTCCTTTAATAGGGGTTGTTCCTAAAACAGACCGAAGGGCAAAAAAAGCAAGTACAGAAGGTATTCTTTTTGAGAAAGACGGATTTGCTTTTTCAGAATCAATTCGCTCAATTCGATCTTCAGTTGTGTTATCGAATATTGATAAGCCCTTTAAAACCATATTGGTAACGTCATCGGTTCCTTCAGAAGGTAAAACGGTTATAGCTTCAAATTTGGCTCTTGCTTTGGGGAAAATGGAAAGAGTACTTTTGATAGAGGCAGATCTACGAAGACCTAAGCTGGCTGAAAATTTAGGTGTCGATAGACAAAATGTTGGGCTAGCAAAAATTCTTAGGGGTACTGTTAGTTTTTCAGACTCTGTCCAGGCGGTAAGGGGGATTGATGTTCTTTTTGCTGGAGGTATACCTTTTAATCCACACGATCTATTATCGTCAGATAAATTCGCAAAAACATTAGATTCATTGAGAGATCAATATGATCGAATAGTCATTGATTCACCACCTGTTAACTCTGTTAGCGACCCTTTAATGCTTAGTCAGTATGCAGATACTGTTATTTTTGTCACAAAAGCCGACAGCACTAAAACAAAAACGGTTCGCTTTGGTATTGACCAACTTTTAAAAGTTAATGCTTCTGTATTAGGTGTGGTACTGAATTGTTTCGATTTTTCTAAGAATAATAATTCAGAGGGTTACTATGATTATTACGGTCCTTATGGCTATAGTAGTGATGAGTCTCAGAAGCTTGATCAAGTATGATCGATATACATAACCATTCTCTTCCTGGATTAGATGATGGAGCTAAAGATATTGAACAATCCATATTGATGTGCCAGATGGCTTTGAATAGCGGTATTTCTCATATTTTAATGACTCCTCATATTTATATGGGGCGATTTGAAAATTCTATTGATGCAATAAGATCCTCTTGCTTTTTGCTAAAAGATACACTCAATCAAAGAGGTATTTCGATTAATATTGCTTATGCTGCTGAAGTAATGTTCTCTTCGGAAATTATTCAGCTTATTGAATCTAATTGTATTCCATTTGTTGGTAAATGGGAGGGTGCCGACGTTATATTACTTGAGTTTCCCTACTACACGATGCCTCTTGGTATGCAGGAGTTAGTCGATTGGTTGTTAGCTCGAAATATTGTTCCTCTAGTCGCTCACCCTGAGAGAAATAAGTATTTTAATAAGAATAAGGACGTTGTTCAGAGTCTGTTAAAAAAAGGGTGCTTAATGCAAATAACATCAGGTTCTTTACTGGGGAAGTTTGGGACAGACAGTAGGGCGTGTGCGAAATATATGATAGAAAAAAATTGGGTTAGCGTTGTGGCCACAGATTCACACAATTGTTCTCGCCGAGCTCCTGATCTAAATTTTGCGGAAAAAGAAATTACGAATATTTTTAGCGCGAATGTAGCTGACAAACTTTTGAGGGAACTCCCTTGGGAATTAACAAAGCAGCATTGGGTTTGAGTTAAAGGTGTGTCGTTGTGAGTGGGCGTAAAAGTCTATTAGAGTGAAGTCCTGAACTGGCATCATTGAGGGTAACGCATGGGTATCCCACATATCGTTAAATTAACGAAGCTGTAAATTTAATTTCAAGGTAATAATTTAATATTGGAATCAGTTTAATAATTTAGGTTGCAGGAGTTATATGCAATTATCCAGATGCTTACCATAATCAAGATAGGCTAGCCTAAGTTGTTTATATTTTGTTCTATCTAAGTATTTCCTGGAGGTTGTGCTTTGAAATTTTTTGATTCCCATCTACATATTATTGATCCGAAATTTCCACTTTATGAAAATAATGGCTTTCTACCGGAAGCATTTACTGTTGAACAGTATAAGAAACGTGTGTCAGATCTTAATGTCCAATCAGGCGCCGTAGTTTCTGGTTCATTTCAGCAATTTGATCAAAGCTATTTAATTGATGCATTAGATAAATTGGGGGAAGGTTTTGTCGGTGTGACGCAATTACCGGTTAATGCCACCGATGAGGAAATCTTTAGTCTCAACAAAAGGGGTGTTAGAGCGGTTCGTTTTAATGTTCGTCGAGGCGGATCAGAATCCATCTCCGAATTAAGTTATTTTGCTGATCGAGTATATGAAGTCGTAAAGTGGCATGTTGAGCTTTATGCCGATCATCAAGCGTTAACCGCCCTGAAGCCTAAATTATGTAAATTACCTGCTGTTAGTATTGATCATCTTGGTTTAGATAAAAGCGGAATACCTTTGCTTAAATCGTTTGTTGAACAGGGTGTAAAAGTTAAAGCCACAGGTTTTGGGCGGGTAGATTTTGATGCGCTAGATCTTGTGAGTAAACTATACAAAATTAACCCTGAGGCCTTGATGTTTGGTACAGACTTACCTTCGACACGTGCGCCTTCACCGTTTTCGGATCAACACCTTTTTGATTTAATAACGTGTTTAGGTGAAAAGGCAGCGGAAAAAGTGTGTTGGGCGAATGCTAGAAAATTTTATGGTTTCGCCGTGTAATGCTCCGTACAGAAATCGTGTTTTATTTGATGTAATTGATGTTCTCCTGTACGACAAAAACGGGTAAGCTTGCTGGCTTCTTCACTTCTTAACAGAGTTATACTCATTGTCTCTCATTTTAGGTATTGATCCTGGATCAAGAATTACCGGGTACGGATTAATTCGCTATCAGAATAATCGCTTGGAATATGTCGCGAGCGGGTGTATTCGCTTAAAAAGTGACCAGTTGGCTGAAAGGCTTCATGTTATTTTTCAGGGTGTGACTCAGATTATTCAGCAATTTG
>Ga0209290_1000094_pt1 | contig 83049 bp, 72 predicted proteins | sample EN1Hudsemesocosm_2_FD_184632 | JGI IMG/M metagenome (GOLD analysis project Ga0209290, IMG submission 184632) | Methane-oxidizing microbial communities from mesocosms in the Hudson Canyon - EN10B Hudson Canyon (SPAdes) (version 2) | ecosystem: Environmental > Aquatic > Marine > Cold seeps... | reverse complement strand
TGAGAAAAATACAATCAGAATTGACGGATGGTGAACACTTAGGGTAAAAATACACCCAACCCAATGCGTGAATAAAGTAGGTGTTCACGATGATAAGAATGGGTGTTCATGATCGTAAGAATACGCAGCTGTTGCTACTTTTGTATTATTGTTTGGCTTTGATGTATTTGGGTATGATGTGACGAGATAAATTATTAGACCTAGAACGGCTAAGCTAACAGCAAGGATTAGTTGTTTTTTCATAAAGCCATGATCTCTCTTCGAAAAAATAGACGACTTAAAACTCATAAATTCAGCATCTCACATTCCAACGGTGAATGATAAGCAATTCCTGAATGAAAACGCTTTTTATTGTAAAAATGATTGATGTAACTATTCAATGTAGCGCTTAATTTCTTCATCGAATTAAACGTTCGTCCTCGAATAATACCAATCCCAATAAATAATTACTGTAATGGTCGTCATTCCCGAAGTCTTTAACCGGGAATCCATGCGCACACTATAGATTCCTGCTAAAAGCATGCAGGAATGACGGTTTTTCTTGGGTATATGAGTTTAAGTGCAAAGGGTATCAAGCAGGTATCAAGGGGTCAGCCAGCTTGATTTCTATAGTTTTCACTCTTCCTGTCTCCACCATGCGCTGTAAGCCTAGTTGCTCTTGAAATTAACTGACTGATCTTATGGTGAAATCCATAAGTGCCATAAACCTCACCTCTCATTGTTGCTTCTGTTATTTGTTGCTCTTGATCCGAGGTATTTAGTGTATCAAATATTTTCTGGTAATTTTCAGCCCGTAATGCAGAGCTTTCAGCTAAATTCTGATATAGCTTATGTTCAGTGATTAAAATATCTTCTTCACCTAACGCATTATGCCGGTAGCTTGACCAAAGGTAATCAGCAGCACCTTTAACCATATTAGCCTTAACGGGATTCATTTCAATATATCGATAAAGAGTAAAAAGGTAGTTCTCACTATCTATTAGACAGGACTTAAACCGACCTTCCCAGATAGTGCCAGTTCTATTACGTGTTGCATTAAAAAAACGGACATATCGATTAGCCATCGTTTGCATAAACCGACTAAGCTGCCCTTTGTCCGCTGGGGTAATAAGAAGATGCAAGTGATTACTCATGATGACATAAGCATGCAGATGACAGTCAGATTTGGATAATGCATGTGCAATATCTTCTTTGATCCGAGTCATATCCTCTTCTGATTCAAAAATATCTTGTCTATTATTTCCCCGGTGCATAATATGCAAGGGCTGGTTGGGAACAACAATTCTGGGTAATCTAGCCATTTAAGGATAATAACTAACTTTTAGCAATAAATCAAGCTGGCTGACCCCTTGATGATTTCTTTATATTCAAGTGCTTAATGCCTGACTGGTAGCAGTATTACTGGCTGACCCCTTGATTTGCGGTTGGGTGTTTCCAAGCACACGGCTATCAGTCTGGGTATGAGTTCAAAGGGATATTACCGACTTGCGAAAACCAAGGCGGTACAACTCGCTTTAAATAACAACTGGCTAAAATCGCAAGGTTTAGCCTCGGTTGAAGAGCAATGGGTTAAGTTCCATTATTCATAATGGCGATGAACCGCCCTGTGCGGAGCCGCATGCAGGGTGGTGTGGGGAGGGCTGGAGAGAAACTAGCCCTTACCCGATTTATGCAATTTACCCATAGTAATCTTTAAGTAACTTTACTGAACATGAGCTTATTTTGTTTTCTTTCTTGTCTATCGATGCTTTTAAAAGCAGGGAAACGGTATTGTTTTTTATATCTAGTGAACCTAAATCAAACTCTTTTGAGAGATTTATCCAGTTCACTCTAGGTTTGCTAGAAGATAATTTATTTAGTATACGGACATCACTAGGAAAGACATTGTTTAGGTAGTATGCCCACCTGTCCGATGATAATTTTTTCAATAAACCCTTCGCTTCAGACTCTGCTGCCCATGCGACACCATAGCTATTACCTAAGATAATACTTAACAATGCACTAAAGCAGGCAGGTAATGCAGGAGTTGGAATTGTACTTCCTAGTTTAGACAAATTCCTAACAGGTCTTGCCTCATTATAAAAATTATTAAGTCCATCATGTGCTCTGAAAATAGCTTCTGCGGCTTTTATAAAGGTATCGCTTCTAAGGTTTTCAGGAACATAGTCAAATCCTTTAACTTTAAGTAATACACTTTTAAGACCGCCTACAGATGTTGTCTTTCCGTCTGCAAAAGCTTCCGCATAAGCAAGCCCTACTTGCCATTTTTCAGCCTCTCGTAACTTTGACCATATAGAGGGAATGAGAGTATTTATATTTGCTAAGGAATGTTCAAGATTAGCTCCAGTATTTTTTTTAGCCGCATTCATCAATACACTTACTGTCAGCTTATTAAAAAAGTACGGGGAGCTTCTTAACATTTCTACACGCGGATCATCACTACTTAATGTTTCACCTTCTAATGCCTCTCTAAATTCAACAAATTTCTTGGCCACTTCTACTTTAGGACGACCAAGAACGCCTTTAATGCATGACTTTAAAGATGTAATAGCTTCAGATTCATCAATCTCTTCTGAATCACTTTCCTCAACTTCAAGTTTTGAAAAATGAGTAATTAATTCATAAGTATGCCTTAATCTCATTGAATCAGTAGATGACACAATACCTAACTCTTCAGCTAGTCGTATGGACTCCTTTGTGGTTATAATGTCTTCAACATCATCATCTTCATCGACATCCGCCTTACCTAACATTTCCCCCAGAAGACCAACACCAACAGCAGAAAGTTCTTTTTTTAAAGCTGTAACAGTTTTACCCCAAAGGTAATTAATGCCCATTTCATAATGACCAGAATCAAATGCAGAAACAATTTGTTTTTTGTCTTTAATACTTAATTGCTTAGCAAATCCAGATATTTCTGCTGGCGTTTTTGCAGATACAGGAATGAGCTCACCACTTTCAGGCTGCCATAAAATCATATCAGTCATTTTGTATGACTCCCATCAAAATCCGTCCAGCCATCTTGTGACTGCATAAAAACAGCAGAAATACCATTCCCTATTTTAGATTTAACACTGGCAAATGCTCTCTTTCTAGCACCGCCAATTATATTCTCTTTATTATTCATTTTAACAAAACAGTTATAGCCCAACAATCGACCTCTATTATCAAATAATATAATACCATCAGAATTCAGCATCCCTTGTAGCAAGTGACCTTTACTATCCAAGTGCGAAGGATCAATAGTTCCTTTTTTAAGATCATATACTAATTTTGAGAAATCAATTGGCTCCTCCAAAATAACTCCATCACTAGAGAGAAGTTTAGGTGGGGTATCCATGCTTGTAACTGCAATAATACATCCATGTGACTCTCTAAGCGCTCCAAATAATAAGCGATTTAAAAAACTAATAGTAGGCTCTTTATCTACTTCTGGTGTTTTTTCAGTAACAGCTTCAACTAATTTCCCTAAGAACTGTAAAGGTGGTGGGCTATCCTCTTTTCTATGATTCAAAAATATATAATGAAGTCCACCACTATTTGCCTTAATCTCGACACAATCATCTGCAACCTGAAATGCTTTGACAACAATAAAATCATCATTTTTTGTCATCAGTACATCATCAACTAATACAGATATTGGATTACCAGACCCTTTAAATACTCCATACTCAAGTTTATTTTCACATGCTTCAACATAAATCAACCAGCCATTTGTAGCTAAAGGCGCGCATTTTTTTAATACACTTTTTATCCCATTGGCGTTAGCACTAGACGATCCTATTTTTAATGACTCCCCATCAGGTAGCATTGAATTCAACATTTTTATATTATTAGTCAAATATACCTTTGGGTAAAGGTTAGACCCTTCTTCTTTATACCGTGCAAGTAATACGATTAGTTCGACTAGGTGTAAGGCATTTGCAAGAAAAGCTAATTGACTATCTTGACAAAACTCAGTTATAGACCCTATTAACTGTGTTCTAAATGTAATATTTTCAGGCATGTATTAATTCATCCATTTTATTCTACGTATATCTTCGTTGCCATTTTTTTGCATAACTATAGTATTAACAAGCACATTCGCCCTGATATTCCACAGTATTCACCGACAAATCGGGCATATTTGACAGGATATTAATATCCTGACCTTTTGCCCTGTTTCCCCACGGTATTCATCTGAAAATCAGGCGCATTTGCCTGCTATCCATTTTATCCTGTCAAGTTGACCTGATAATTGATGTTATCCGATTAATCAGGGAAATTAACGTTTAAAGTAATTCTTTTTAATATCTATGTCAATTTTAAATCCCGGAAAAACCTTGTTGGAGGAAACAACCAACAAGGCATTAGTGATACGGTATTGCTCGGTTGATATTTTGTGCTCCTACAAAATTTGATGATCCCGTGTTATTTAATTCAGGTTCCTAAATAGGGTTTATCTACAGCTTATCGTGCCTACGCTTAAATAAATCATTATCTGTAATCGGCAGCACATCAGAAAAATCTTCCTGAATAAATTTCGTACCTAAGGCATAACTGCGGAATTGACGAGGGTGATCAATCAACCAGTTTTTATACGCTTGAATTAAGCTGGTTTTATCAATTGTTTTAACGGCTGAGGCAATGCGCTCTTGCGTGTCAAAATCGTAGTTTTTACGGTCAATTTCTAGCCAGTTTCTATAGCTGCGCTTCTGTAAGTTTTTATCCTTTTCCAGAAGATGAGTGATTAAACCTGTTTTATAGGTTTCTAATTCTTCTGTGGCTAGGTTTTCTAAATCTTGTAGAAAAGTAGTAATAAATGTTTTCACGCGACTTTCTATTTCAGTTGCAGATATAACTGGCGATTGCAGGATAAAAATCATGCCGGGCACATCTTTCATTGGTAATGCGGCTGCACCAAGGTTATAGCCTAATTGTTGACGTGTGCGTAAATCAGAAAAGAAAGCCGAAGATATAATACGCCCCAATAATTGCATTTTCGCTTGCGCGGCTATTGATTTGTCTGGTCCTTGGAAATAAAGTGCTAAAGCGGCATCTTGATTGTCGATGTTCAAGTGGTGTGCATTTAAAGAGTTTTCTTTGAGTTGAATAATTTTAGCCGCTGGAACTTGAAGCTTTTCCTGCGATAAAACAAGCTGGGCGTAAATAAAGGCTGCAATCTTCTGGGTTTCTTGCGCTGTGGTATTGCCTTGAATTAACAGTGTTGGTTGTAATTGCTTTAAAAATTGCGCGGAAAATTCGATGAGATCTTGTTCAGTCAATGTGCTTAGCTCCGCTAATTTTTGCTCATTGGTCCAGCGATTTTCGACTAAGGTGCGCTTAATATCAGCAAGGATTTGTTGGAAAGGCTGTTGTTTCTGAGCATTGCTTAAGCTTTGCTGGAAACGGTTTTTTAAGATGGTGAAACGCTGCTCTGTTATTTCAGGCTTTTTGAGTGCTTCGATAATACGCTCAAGGAGTATAGGTTGTTTTTGATCATAACCTGATAGGGAAATGCTTAGGCCTCGCTCGGTTGCATAAATAGAGTATTGCAATCCCGCTAATCTAGCAGGGTAAGCGTAGCTATTTAGTTGTTTGGTAATAATAGAGGCTAATAGGGAGCTTAGCAGTGCTTCGCGCGGGGATTTGTTGGCAATAGGTGAGTGCAAAGCTAGAAAAAGGTTGCTACGAGGCACATTAAAGCTCGTGTCTAATTGATGCCATACTTGCATATCATGGCTTTGTGGAATCAACTGCGGGTGTACTGCTTCTGTCGTTGATTTTTTTAGTTCCAGTTGGTCAGGGATGAAAGGGTTAGGGGTGGGTAGCTTTAATGCTGGGTTGATTGGGGAGCTTGACCAGCGCGCTATTAGTTCAGGTGTGATCGGATTTATCGCATAATCCACATGGTAGTTTTTTTCTGTTTGATCGGTACTGGTATCTTGACTAGTTAGGGAGATAAGCACGCGTTCTGGGGTTAATAGTTGTAACAAAGATTGCGTGAGTTCGGGTTCGCTATGCTCCATAAGGTAAGTGCCGCGCAGTACATCTTGTGGCGCGTAATACTGTAGATTACGAGCGAGATCAGTTACGGTATGGCTGGCATTGCGTTTTTCTTGGTAACGAAATTTTAATCGCGCTTGTTGCTGTTGTTCTTCATATAGCCATTGTTGCATCTCGGTCTGTTGCAAGAGACGAATATACTGGAAAATATTATCAGTAATATCATCAATATGCTTTAGTCCTGCATGGGTTAGGTTAACGCCAATATAGAGGCCTGATTCTTGGGCGTTATTGCTAAAACCAGCGGACGTGCTCAACTCATCCGCCCAGCCTTTCTCTTTTAATAGAGCAATAATACTGCCTTCACCTTCATGGCCTAGTAAGGATTGAAAATACGCACTAGGCTTGGTGCGGTAGTGCGATTGCACTTCTGGCAGGGTAAACATAAAGCTTAATTCACGTTTTTCCTGTAAAGATTTAATGTTAATTTTTTGTGCCATTTGTTCTGTATTGAGTAATGGCTCAGAAAAAATTTCTTTTGTACTGCGTTGATTAGGAATGGCAGAAAATTTATCTGTTACCCATTTTTTTAATACGGGCAGAGGTTCATTAGCTAAAACGACTAAGCGCATTAAATTCGCAGAGTAATGCTGTTTATAAAAGCGTAGTAAATCATCACGAACGGGCTGTTGCGGTCTGTCGGCTAAAGTTTCTAAATTACCGACGCTAAACTTGGCATAGGGGCTTTTGGGGTTAAAGGCTTGTTGCATAGCGGCATAAAAACGGCGGTTTTCAGTTTTTATTTTGCCCAAATACTCTGAATGCACCGCGTTTTTCTCGCGCTCAACAAACTCAGGATTAAATAAAGGCGCAGTAAAGAACTGACTGAAACGATCCAGCATCGGCTCTAAGGAAGCATTTTCTATATCGAAAAAATAGTTGGTATGTTCTTTTGCAGTAAAGGCGTTTCTGGAGCCGCCATGTTGAGCAATAAAGGTTTGATATTCGTCTGGGTCGGGATATTTCTCAGTTCCCAAAAATAACATGTGCTCTAAGAAATGAGCGAGCCCGGCACGGTCTTCTGGGTCGCTAGCGCTGCCAATAAAAACATCTAAAGACGCGGCAGCTTTGTCGCTATCTGGGTCGGAAATAATAAGAACTTGCAGCTCGTTATCTAAGGTAAATGCTTGATATTGTCGGTTATCATTTTGGCTTTGAATGATTTCGTTAGATTCCATTAACTGTGTATTTTCCAGAGTAGGGGAGGTTAAGCTGCAAGCGCTACTGAGTAGAGCCGGCACAAGAATAAGAGGTTTTAACAAAGTATGCATGTTTATATAAAATTGGTTAATTTAAGCTGACTAAAACCGCCGTTAGGGGTGCGTAAATTGGTCACTTGGCCTTGATAAATACGGGCGCAGGCGGCGAGAATAGTATGTCGATAAACAAATAACCGAAAGTCGGTTTTAAACTCGATGCTATCAGTTGTAGTGGTTATGGATGGCTTAATACGTTCTTGTACCAAGGTTGTTTGTGGGTCGAAGCTATTAAATTTACCTTTGGTTAATTTTTCACCTATATACACGCCTCGACTGGCATAACTGGTTGTCGGCTTAAAGACTAATCTTTTGCGTTCAGACCATAAAGTATCTTGGTCTAATGAATGCAATAGTTGTGTTTTAGGAATAGCTTGTAGTAGGCGTTGGGCTATTTTTGGCTTGAGCAAATCACTTAAAATGGGAGCTTGTGACCAGTCGGCCATGCGTTGTTTATCGGCTAGTAGGCCATAGACGCGAGGATTGGGGCTTACGCAAACGGACTGCTCTTGCCATGCTTGAGCAATAACCTGCATTTCTGGTGTGCTTAAATAAAAATCGCAATGACGATTGTAAATAAGGTCTATGTGTTGCTCTTTATAATAAAGGCCTGAGTTGCTTGCTTCAATTTCACTAGGGTCAGTAATAACGCAATCAATTCCTGCTTGCTTAAATAGCCGCGCAAAGGCTTGCATTTCCGAATACAGAAACTGTTTCTCAGGTGCTTGATCAACAATGGCAATGAGTTTAGGTCTGGCCTGTGAGTCTTGAGTAAATAGTCGATATTCCTGAATAAATGTGGTGAGTAAGCGCTGGGCTAATTTATCGGGAAGTGCTTGGTTGAGTGGGTTTTCAATGCCGCAAGCAAACCATAAACCTCCAGCATTGGTATTGACCTCAATTAATTTAGCTTCTTGAGAGTCTGTGACATGAAAGTCATAAGCCATTAATACCGAATAGTTCTGAGCTTGAATTTGCGCAGAGCAAGTCAGTTCGGGGAGTTTGTCTGGGTATTGAGGGTTTTCGCTGAGATTTTGTAAGTCATGTACGACGCGAATCATCTGTTTGAGAGCGTGGCGCGATAAGTTGACTGTGTGTGGGCTGACGCCTTGTTGTGTATTATCCATATTGCTCAGTATTTTTACATGGAAGTGTCTTAAATAAAATATCTGATTGGCGTCTTAGGTTTTTCTTTTTAGAGACACTGTAAATACTATACAATAGACTGCATTTAATTTTAGCGCTTTATAACGATATTACTCATGACTAATCCGGATCAAAACAGTTCAAAAGTACGTAGTCGTGGCATTTACTTATTGCCTAATTTGTTTACCACTGCGGCCTTGTTTTCAGGTTTTTATGCAATCGCTTCTGCTATTAGTGGGCGCTATGAGACTGCCGCTATTTTAATCTTTGTTTCTTTGGTGCTTGATGGACTGGATGGCCGCGTAGCAAGAATGACCAATACTCAAAGTGACTTTGGCGCTGAATACGATAGCATGGCAGATATGATCTCATTTGGGGCAGCACCTGCTATTGTCATGTATTTATGGTCCTTGTCTTCTTTAGGGCAGGTGGGTTTAATTGGCGCATTTGTACATTTAGCCGGCGGTGCTTTACGTTTGGCGCGCTTTAATACGCAACTTGCGACGCAAGATAAAAATTATTTTCAAGGGCTACCTAGTCCAGCCGCCGCCGCCCTTTTGGCTGGCTTAGTATGGGTCAGTGAAAAATACGAATACGGTGTGGAAAATTTATCTTGGTTAGTGCTCATTTTAACGGTTACGACAGGCTTATTAATGGTCAGTAACTTTCGCTACCACAGCTTTAAAGATATTAACTTTAAAGGCAAAGTGCCTTTTGTTGTGATGATTTTTGTGATGTTAGGTTTTGCTATTACCTTGTCTAATCCAGCGACTATATTATGTTTGTTTTTCTTTGGTTATGCTTTGTCAGGGCCTGTCGTTACGGTCGTTTTGATGCGCCGTAAACGCCAGCAATCGCGTAGTAATCAGTCATAATAGTTTTGAATTAACAGTGAATACTATAATGGATTTAAAACATAAAGTTATGACCAGCAACAGCTTTGCTTGTGTCTCAATGGTCACGCGGATAAACAATCTGCCCTAGTGGGCATATTACTTTTTATATTTTCTGATTTTCGCACTCCCCCTATTTTCTACCGTTGGCCTAATAAGGTTAGCGGCTTCCATGAATGGAACTTTTTATGAAAGATAAATTAATAATTTTTGATACTACTTTGCGTGATGGCGAGCAAAGCCCTGGTGCGTCAATGACGCGTGATGAAAAAGTAAGAATTGCACGTGCGCTAGAGCGCTTGAAAGTGGATATTATTGAAGCGGGATTTCCTGCGGCTAGTGAAGGTGATTTTACTGCAGTACAAGCCGTTGCTGAAGCGGTAAAAAACAGTACAGTCTGCGGTCTTTCTCGTGCTTTAGATCGAGATATTGACCGAGCGGGTGAGGCATTAAAAGGCGCAGAGCGTTCACGTATTCATACGTTTATCGCGACTTCACCGATTCATATGCAGATGAAGTTAAAAATGTCGCCAGAGCAGGTTATTGAATATGCTGTGAAAGCGGTTAAGCGCGCACGTCAATATACCGATGATGTGGAGTTTTCTGCTGAAGATGCGGGTCGGTCTGATGAAGACTTCTTGTGTCGTATTTTAGAAGCGGTGATTGATGCTGGAGCAACTACTTTAAATATTCCTGACACTGTTGGTTATAGTATTCCTTCTGAGTTTGGTGCGACGATTGCGAATTTAATGCAGCGTATTCCTAATGCTGATAAAGCGATTTTTTCCGTACATTGTCATAATGATTTAGGCATGGCGGTCGCGAATTCTTTATCTGCGGTAATGAATGGTGCGCGTCAAGTCGAGTGTACGATTAACGGTTTGGGTGAGCGCGCCGGTAATGCTTCTTTAGAGGAAGTCGTGATGGCGATTAAAACGCGTCATGATGCCTTTAACTGTGAAACTCGCTTGGATACCCGGGAAATCTTGGCGTGTTCAAAATTGGTGTCTAGCATCACTGGTTTTCCTGTGCAGCCGAATAAAGCAATCGTTGGTGCTAATGCTTTTGCACATGAGTCGGGTATACATCAAGATGGCGTATTAAAGAATCGTGAAACTTATGAAATTATGCGCGCTGAAGATGTAGGCTGGTCAGCTAACCGTATGGTTTTAGGTAAGCATTCAGGGCGTAATGCATTTAAAAGTCGTATGACTGAGTTAGGTTTTGAATTTCATACGGAGTCAGAATTAAATGATGCGTTTTATCAGTTTAAGCAATTAGCCGATAAAAAACATGAGATTTTTGACGAAGATTTACAAGCTTTAATTACTGAAGTGAGTGCTGATACCAAAGAGCATTTTAAGTTAATTGCATTAAAAGTCTGCTCAGAAACGGGTGAGACACCTAATTCAACAGTCACTGTTAATGTGGGTGATGAGGAGTTAACCGGTAGTGCGAAAGGTAGTGGCGCAGTTGATGCAAGCTTGAAAGCCATCGAGTCTATTGTTCAGTCGGGAGCTACATTGGAGCTATATTCGGTTAATAATATTACCAACGGTACGGATGCTCAAGGTGATGTTACGGTCAGATTAGCAAAAGGTGGGCGTGTTGTTAATGGTTTAGGTGCTGATACTGATATTGTTATTGCTTCTGCAAAAGCCTATATCAATGCTTTAAATAAACTAGAACATAAGGGCGTTAAGCAGCATCCTCAGGTTTAAAATAGCTCGCGCAGGTTTTGACTTAAATAGGTAGGGTGTGTCTTTAGCCCACAGATGTCACGATCCCAAACTCAGTTTGGGATCGCATGGGGAATAAACCCCGCTTACCTAGAAAGTCGCAGCAGAGCTGTTGCTTCACGTATTCCCAAGCTGGAGCTTGGGAACAAGAAAAATTAGGCTAATACTTTTAAAAGTATCTACAAAACTTGTTAAACCTTATATGGATAATGCAACGCGATTACAGTATTTAGCCGCTATGGGCATTGATGCCTGGGTACCTCGTTATGCTGAAGAGGGTACTGAAACGCAAGATCTAGTAATCGGTAAGCAAGAAGACAGCTGGGAAGTATTGAATTCAGAAATGCGCGCTTGTCAGTTGTGTACTCTTAGTGCGACAAGACAGCAAGTCGTCGTTGGTTCGGGTAATCCTCAAGCTGATTGGCTTTTGGTAACTGAAGCACCTAGTTTGGAGGATGAACAGAAGGGTATGCCTTTTGCCGATGACTCTAGTGAGCTGTTTGATGAAATGCTCCGAGCGATGCAATTAAGTAGGGATGATGTTTTTGTTACGCATATTGTAAAATGCAGGCGAGCAGAAGATCATGATCCAAAAGTCGCAGAATTAAATACTTGCGCACCCTTTTTAGCAAGACAAATTAGCTTAGTCCAACCTAAGATAATTATTGCTGTAGGGCGTATCGCTGCGCATCAGTTATTGCAAAGTAAAACCAGCTTGGGTGAATTGCGTGAAACAAGTTATGAATTTTCAGGTATTCCTTTAGTTGTGATGTATCATCCCGCTTATTTGCTGCGTAGTCTTACGAAGAAACGTGAGGCATGGCAAGACATGCAGCGGGCTTTAAGTGTTTTTCCCAAACAATAATAAGAAAAATAATAATGATAAAGCGTGTATTTAACATAGTAAAAGGCTTTGTAACTTATGATGCCGATCGAGAATTTTATGCCAAAGCATTTCCAGAATCATTAAATAGAGTAGATCTCATGCGTTTTCGTAAAATGTCTAAGGCTGATTTGCCTGAAGTGTTGAAAATAGAACATGTTGGATATAATTATCCGTGGGCAGAAGGGATATTTCATGATTGCTTAAAGGCCGCTCATTACGATTGTTGGGTGTGTGAAGATACAGAAAATAAAATGACTGCTTTTTGCATTGTTTCTACAGCGGTCGGTGAAGCAACGATACTTAATCTGTGCATTGCTCCTGATGAGCGTAAGCAGGGCTTAGGTGCTAAATTTATGCAGCATGTTATTGAAACCGCTCAAGAGAGAAAGGCCGAGAGTGTTTTTTTAGAGGTGCGCCCGTCAAATATTGGGGCTGTAGCTTTATATGAAAGTTTAGGTTTCAATGAGGTTGGTATTCGTCCGGGTTACTATAAATCTGAAAATGGTAAGCGTGAGGATGCGTTGATGATGGCTTATACACTTCTTCCGAACGAGTAATAAGAGTTGGATGCAAATGTGGGAGGAGCCTTTAGTCGCGACTAAAACCCCCTTCCACAGGATTTCCTTAATGCTTTGTTGCTGAGCCTTTAACTGCTGTATTTTGGGCGAAAATCTTTTCTACATCGACCTTATCAAAGTTATATTTTGTACTGCAAAACTCACAATCAGCGACAATCGTATCTTGTTCGGCTAATAGCTCATCAATCGCATCACGACCTAAAGACAGTAAAGTCGATTCGACTTTTTCAGGTGAGCAATGACATTTAAAACTCACGGGTTCTGGTTCAAATAAGCGCAGTTGTTCATCATGAAATAGGCGATGTAATAAGTCTTCACATGACAGCGTTAATAATTCTTCTTCGGTAATTGTATGGCTTAAAGCTTCGATGCGCGTCCAGTCTTCTAAGTCTTGTTCGCCTTTCTCAGAAGGTAGTTCTTGGATTAAAAAACCTGCGGCTTGGTGTTCATTAGCAAATAACCAGAGACGCGTTTTTAATTGTTCCGATTGGTTGAAATAGTTTTCTACAGACCCAGCAAGGTGTTCGCCTGTCAGAGGTACGATGCCTTGATAAGGTTCGCCTTCTTTAGGTTCAATAGTCAGCGCCATATATCCTTCACCAAGCAGGTTCTGTAAGTTGTCATCAGACATAGTGTCAGCGCAACGAATCCAGCCGCGAATTTCACGGTTATTGGTGCTTTGTGCGACCATAGATTTGATTGCACCATCGCCTTGCACTTGTAAAATTAGCGTACCATCAAATTTAATCGTAGCCGAAAGTAAGGCGGCGGCGGCGAGCGCTTCCCCTAATTTTTGCATGGCGGCTTCAGGGTACTGATGGTGCTGTTTTGCAGCTTGCCAGCTAGCAGTTAAATTTAACCATTCGCCGCGCACGGCTAAGTCGTCAAATAAAAAGCGGCGTAAAACGTCTGTTTCTTTCATAAGTTATATCGAGATCTATCTGAATAATGATCGGCATTATACGCTTAATTCATTCCCCCTACTAAGCCCATATCAGTATAATAAGACAGATAGAGACAATTTATTATTTGAGTAATATGACTAAAAAAGCGATTATTTTATTATCCGGAGGTTTGGATTCGGTGACTGTCTTAGCGATGGCTAAACAGCAAGGTTATTCTATTTACGCATTGAGTTTTGATTATGGTCAAAAACATAATGCTGAGCTAGCATCTGCACAGAGAATAGCTCAGCACTATCAAGTGTTGGAGCATAAAGTAATTACTTTAGGTTTAGGTTCAATTAGTGGTTCAGCATTAACTGATGCGGCTTTGACTGTCCCCGTTACACCGCAAGAAGGTATTCCGGTGACTTATGTGCCGGCTAGAAATACGATTTTTCTTTCTTTTGCATTAGGTTGGGCTGAAGTTATCGACGCACATGATATTTTTATAGGTGTTAATGCTGTGGATTATTCGGGTTATCCCGACTGCCGGCCAAAGTTTATAGAAGCGTTTCAAGCTTTAGCCAATTTAGCCACGAAAGCAGGTGTTGAAGGGCATGAAATTAAAGTGCATGCGCCGCTTATTAATATGAGTAAAGGCGAAATTATTCAGCAAGGGACTCAGCTCGGTGTTGACTATGCTAAAACAGTCTCTTGTTATGCATCCAGTCCTGAGGGCCTTGCTTGTGGTGAGTGTGATGCATGCCGTTTAAGAAAAATAGGCTTTGAGCAAGCAGGTATTGCTGATCCAACGCCTTATAAGTAAGTATAAAAGATCTAACATTTTAACCACAGAGGTTATTTTGGAATTTCTTGATTTTTTTGTTAAAAATAATTTTTAACGACTACTTATATAAGCTTTGTAGGGCGCGGTTTTAGCCCGAAAATACGTAACTTCTCATTATTAAAGGGTATAAACAGTTTTTTAGTTTGTCATTCCTGCATGACTACCAGTCAAGCTGGGCACAAGCGTTAGCAGGAATCTATTTTTGAGCATAGATTCCCGATAAAAAGACCTCGAGAATGACAAGGCCTTATAGACCTTTGCTCATAAATAATGAGAACTTACGCAAATACACTTTTAGACGTGCAGTAAATCTGCATATTACGCAATGTTATAATGAACAAATCAGTCGGTTGCCTGGGAAGGATTATATGAACGAAGAATTTGATGTTTTGATTGTCGGTGGCGGTATGGTGGGCGCGGCGGTTGCTTGCGCTTTGGGAGGGAGTGAGCTGAAAGTTGGTTTGGTTGAGCAGTCTAGGCCTGAAGCATTTTCAGTTGAGCAACCTCATGATATGCGCGTTTCTGCTCTCAGCATTGCCTCTAAAACTATTTTGGAAACAGTGGGTGCATGGGATGCCATTATTGGTATGCGCAGTTGTCCTTTTAAACGTATGCGTGTTTGGGAAACGGCAGGCGATACCGAATTTAATAGTGATGCTATTGATTATGATGCGCTGGGTTATATCGTCGAAAACCGAGTAACGCAACTGGCGTTATTGCACAGAGCGCAAGAATTTTCTAATGTGCAATTATTATGTCCTGAGAGCATTAAAAAGATTTATTACACTGAGGGGCGGGGCAGTGTTGAACTAGAGGCTGGCCGCAGCCTTTCGGCTAAAGTGATGGTCGGAGCCGATGGCGGGCAATCTCGCGTCAGACAAACCGTTGGCTTAGGTGTGACCAGTTGGGATTATCAGCAACATGCGATGGTGATTAATGTTGCAACCGATTATGAGCAGCAAGATATTACTTGGCAGCGTTTTGTGCCTACGGGTCCGCAGGCTTTTTTACCTTTAACTGGGAGTTTGGGTTCTATCGTTTGGTATAACACGCCAGATGAAGTGAAGCGCCTGAAAGCTTTGCCCGAAGCAGATTTACTGGTTGAATTAACGGCGACTTTTCCTGAATGCTTAGGAAAAATCAATAGAATTCTAGGTGTTGCGAGTTTTCCATTAAAACGTCAACATGCACAAGAATATGTTAGGCAAGGTGTTGCTTTAGTTGGTGATGCGGCGCATATGATTAATCCTTTAGCGGGGCAAGGCGTGAATATAGGTTTATTAGATGCGGCAATGCTGGCTGAAGTTTTACTTGAGGCGAGTGATAAAGGTAAAAATATCGCTGATCTAACTGTATTGAAACGTTATGAGCGCTTACGCCGTAATGAGAACTTAAAAATGATGACAGTTATGGATTTATTTTATCGAGTTTTTAGTAATAAAATGTTGCCGGTTAAGTTCTTTAGAAACTTAGGCTTGGGCTTAGCTGAACGTATTACGCCATTAAAAAACAAGGTGATGCGTGGTGCGATGGGGTTGGAAGGGCGTTTGCCTAAATTAGCGAAAGGCGAAACGATTATTTCATGAACAATTCAGTTGCTTTAAGAACGCTTTTATTTAAAGAAATACGCCGCTTTGCACGAATTTGGCCACAAACTTTATTGCCTCCCGCGATAACTACGTCCTTATATTTTTTGATTTTTGGTAAGTTGATAGGTGAGCGCATTGGTGCGGTTAATGGCGTAAGTTATATGGACTATATTGTGCCTGGTGTGATTTTAATGTCGGTAATCAGTCATTCGTACTCTAATGTCGTCTCGTCTTTTTATTCCACAAAATTCCAGCGACATATTGAAGAGTTGTTGGTTTCGCCTGTTTCTAACTGGGTCATTCTGGCGGGCTATATTGGAGGTGGAATAGCTCGGGGTGTATTAGTGGGCTGTGTGGTAACGGCTATTTCTTTGTTATTTGCGGATATTACTGTCATCAATTGGTGGCTTGCCGTTAGTGTCTTTGTCTTAACTGCGACCTTATTTTCTTTGGCTGGTTTTATTAATGCGATTTTTGCCGATAGCTTTGATGATATTTCTATTATTCCCAATTTTGTATTAACGCCACTGAGTTATTTAGGCGGGGTATTTTATTCGGTTTCGATGTTGCCTGATATTTGGCAAAAAATAGCTTTGGCTAATCCAATTCTGTATATGATTAATGCCTTTCGTTATAGCTTGATTGGTATATCCGATGTGGATGTTTATCTGGCAATGATTATGACGGTTAGTTTTATTGTGTTGCTTATTGTTTTTTGCTTAGTTTTATTGGCGAAAGGGGTGGGAATTAAGAATTGACTGAGGATAAGTGTTTGGCGATTCTATGGAATTCAGATAGAATCAGAAGTCTTTACACTATATTTATCCTTAAGTTTTTAATTTACCTGGAGAATGAGATTATGTTCACAAAAAAAAATACTACGGTATTACTTAAAGCGGCAGCTTTAGGTGTTTCTGTTTCTGTTTTAAGCGCATGCGGTATTGCTGCTCCTAAAACCGAAATTGCTTATGCAGAGGCAGCGCTTCAATCAGCTAGAAATGCTGACTTAGAAGGTAATGCAGGCGCTCAATTAAAGCGGGCGGCTAGCAAATTACAGAAAGCTAAAGAAGAAATGAAAGGTGGTGATAATGCTGAAGCTTTACGTTTAGCGAATGAGGCTACTGCGGATGCTAATCTTGCTCAAGCAAAAGCGCAAGCGGGAATTGCTAGTGACTCTGAGGCTGATATGCAAAAAAGCCTTGAAATGTTGAAAACACAAATTAAATAAGCCGCCCTGACTTGAATTTATTACTTTGGACTGAATCTATGAAAACATTAACCGTAAAAAAACTGCTTATTCCAGCAATCTTGGCAACTTTAGCTTCTGGCTGTGCTGAACTACAAAAACCACAATCATTATTAGACGCTGAGAAAGCTTATAGCCAAGCTTCTAATAGCGCAAGTGTTCTAAAATATGCGGCACCTGAGTTAAATACAGCAAATAAAACATTAATGAGTGCAGTTGCATCAGAAAATAAAGAAGATATGGCTTCTTTAGCTTATATTGCTAATGCGCAAATTGAGACTGCTGTCTCTAAAGCGGAGGCACAGCAAGCACATCAGAATACGAAAGCCTTAATGGCCGAGAAAGAGCAGCTTATAGCCTCTGCCGTTGATGCTAAAAAAGCCAATGCCCAGGATCAATTAGTTACTATGCAGCAGCGTGTTGTTTCTATGGAAGAGGCTAAAGCAGAGCAGGAGATTTTATTGGCATTCGGTAAAATTGAATTTGTTACTGGAACAGCTGATTTAGTACCGGGTGCGGTTTTTGGGATTGATTTATTGGCGGAATACATGACGGCACACGCTACTAAAACCATTGCACTTTCTGGGCATACTGATAGTTCAGGTAGTGCTGAACTAAATATGGAATTGTCGCAACAACGGGCTGATTTTATTCGTGATGTTTTAGTGACTAAAGGTGTCGCGGCAGAGCGTATTACTGCGATTGGATATGGTCAAAGCCAGCCAATTGTTTCTAATGCGACGCGTGCTGAACGCCAGAAAAATCGTCGTATCGAAATTAAATTTGCTAATTAATTTCAGCTTATATGTTGAAGGCTTGTTATGCGGTTTTTATCGTGTAACAGGTCTTAAATATCTGTATCATAAACCAGCTTAATGTATTAAATACTTTAAGCTGGTTTTTATTTATCTATTGAATCATTTAATGAGCGTAATTAACTATGAAACGTGTAATTTTAAGTTCTGCGCTTAGCATTATTTTTTTGCTGCCTACCGCAGTGTTTGCAGAAGATAATAATTGTTCAATTACCTATAATTTAAGCGGCTGGTCTGCCTTGTATCAAACTTACAAAGGAACGGGGATTGTCACTTGTACTAATGGGCAAAGTGCTCATGTTTCTTTGACGCAGTATGGCGGTGGATTGACTTTTGGTGTGCTCGATATTGAGCAAGCGAAAGGTAAATTTGCTGGGGTAAAGGATATTCAGGATATTTACGGAACTTATTTTTCTATGGATGTTCATGCTGGCTTTGCAAGAGCTGGAGATGCTCGTGGGCTCTTTAAAGGGTATATTTCCTTTGGCGGAGCAGGCACTGGTGGTGGGTATACATTAGGGACTGCTTTAGGTGGTTTAACCATTCGATAAGTGTAACGATAATTAGAAATATATATAGCCTGAATATCTTAAGTGAATAAAAAATGCTCAGTCTGTGGTGCAGCACTTAGTTGTGGTGCGGCTCAAGAAGGCGAATCATGCTGGTGCCTTGGCTTCCCTGCTATTATGCCGGCGGAATATGATCAAGGTTGTCGTTGTAAGACCTGCCTTAGTAAAGCAATAGCAGAAAAAATTGAGCAGGCAATACAGGAAAATACGCTTGAACATATGTTGGCGCTTGCTAGTCAATACGGCAATAAAAAGGGACTGAGTGAGTACCTTGATTACACCATAGAGTATGGGGAATTCGTTTATAGCAAATGGTACCACTTAAAGCGTGGCACCTGCTGTGGTAACAGCTGTCGGCATTGTCCTTATTGAGTTTAGGTTAGCGCCGTCCACCAAATAATGACCCCATAATGCCACGAACAATCTGTCTGCCGATTTGGCTGCCTATGCTGCGTGCAGCACTTTTTAATAAGGCTTCGCCTGCTGATTGACGACCACTACTGCGCCGAGTTTCTGGCTTTTCTTGTGCTGCTTGCTCAGCCATATGCTCTGCTTTTTGTTTGAGCATTTCATAAGCAGATTCTCTATCTACACTCTGGTCGTAGCGGTTTTTATACGGTGATCTCGCTATTGTTTCTGTACGTTCAGCTACAGTCAATGCTCCTATACGTGATTCAGGCGGGCGAATGAGCACTCTTTCAACGGGAGTAGGGCTGCCATCTGTATTCAAAACAGAGATTAAAGCTTCACCTATTTTTAATTCTTTTATGACTGTTTCGGTATCGAGCTTTGGATTGCTGCGAAAGGTTTCAGCGACTGCTTTAATTGTTTTACGGTCTTTAGGCGTATAGGCTCTTAAAGCATGTTGAATTTTTAGCCCTAGCTGACCTAGTATATCTTCTGGAATATCTAAGGGGCTTTGACTAATAAAATAAACGCCCACGCCTTTGGAACGTATCAGACGCACAATTTGTTCAATTTTATCAATGAGTACGCGAGGTGCGCGATCAAATAGTAAATGCGCTTCATCAAAAAACAGTACCAGTTTAGGGCGGTCTGCATCACCTACTTCAGGTAAGGTTTCAAATAAATCAGAGAGCAACCATAATAAAAAAGCTGCATATAAACGCGGGGATTTTGATGTTAAATCCGTTGCATCGAGAATGCTGATCACGCCATTTCCCGAAAAATCAGTTCGACAAAAATCATCAATTTGTATCGCTGGTTCACCAAAAAAGTGAGCAGCTCCTTGTTCTTCTAATACTAATAAGCGGCGTTGTATTGCACCAACACTGGCTGATGAAATATTACCATAATCAGATTTAATTTCTTTGGAGTTGTCCGCCATCCAGCTGAGCAAGGAGCGTAAATCCTTTAGGTCCAGTAAAAGCATTCCTTGATCATCTGCTATTTTAAAGCAACTGTATAGAATGCCAGACTGGGTATCGTTTAATTCCAGTAGGTGACTGAGCAATAAAGGCCCCATCTCTGAAATGGTAGTGCGTACTGGATGACCGTTTTTAGCAAAAATATCCCAAAAAACAGTAGGATTGGCGCGAAATTGAAAATCAGAAATTTTAATTTTTTCTATACGCTCGGTAATTTTCTCATGAGCTTTTCCTTGTTTGGCTATGCCGGATAAGTCACCTTTGATATCAGCCATAAAAACGGGAACACCTATGCGCGAGTAACCTTCCGCAAGGATTTGTAAGGTAACTGTTTTACCCGCTCCCGTAGCTCCTGAAATCATGCCGTGCCGGTTGCCCATGGCAGCATTCATTATGATTTGTGTTTCTTCGTTACCGCCAATCAATATTTCCTGCATCTGGGTTCCTTTGTGTCGGGTAATTTGAATTAACTATTCTATCGTGGGTGCTAGATAACTTCTACAGGCCAATTCTGTTCAAGGATAGCGCGCTTTGTCGGTATGTTGTGTGTTTCTTGGTTTTGGTTTTATTTATCTTTAAGCTCAATGACAGATTATGACTGTCAGCAATGCCTGCGTAAAAACAGGGCTGATTTAGTGCGTGTTATTGGTAGGTTATGATACTTGGTTTTGCTGCTTTCTAAAGCGGTTAAATGCGTGGTTCTTTTTGAATTCAGATAGTTTATTGATTAGGTATAAAAACTTAAAAGCTCGCAGAGGCAGGCGAATTTCTGGGTTATTGTATGCATCGCCTGCTAATACTGAAATAACTGCTGACTTGAGTTTTTGCTTAACAGGGTGTTGAGCCGCTTCATCTGATGACATTAATAGTTTATGCAAAGCAGGACTGTTAAAGCGATAAATAAACCAGCAAAATGCTTTAATTTCTTTTGCGACTGAGTTTTCGAATTGGGCAATTAAATGCTTGTGCGGCGTATTTGTTTCGAGTAATTGATTAACTAACTCAGCGCCTCGTGTAGCACTTTGCATAGCAAGATAAACGCCGCTGGAAAACACAGGGTCAACAAAAGCGTAAGCATCACCGATCAATAAAAAACCATCGCCTGACATAATATTGGACTGATAAGAATAATTGCCCGTTGCCTGTGCTTCACCGTCTAATTGAGCGTATTTCATACGTTCGCGTATTTCAGGAACAAGATCTAAAGTCTGTTGTAAAAACTCTGCTAAAGGTGTGTTGCGCGTTTTTAAATAGTCAGGCCAACAAACGCAGCCGATACTGGTTATGCCATCTTTTAGCGGAATTAACCAAACCCAGCCATGTTGAAACCAGTAAATACTGATATTGCCTGCATCTTTGCCCGATCTACGTTCAACACTATTGAAGTGGCCGTAAATAGCAGCCATTTTATGTTTTGGATTCTTTTGTTTGCTGTTGAGTTGTTGCGCTAGAACGGTATCGCGGCCTGATGCGTCGATCAGATAGCGAGCGCTAAATTCATGTAGTTCGCCTTGTTCATTCCTTGCTTGAATCTTTTTTACTGAGCCTTTAAGTTCAGTGTCAGTTACGGTCATACCTTCGATGGCTGTTACGCCTTTTTGTTGGCAATTTTTAAATAATATTTCATCAAATTCAGAGCGCCTGACCTCATAAGCAAAAGGGTGATTTGGGTTAGCCGCTTTAGCAAAGTAGAAGGTATCTTGTGCCAATGATGTATCGGTGGAGTTGAATTCAGCAGCATACTTCTTAATGCCGATAGCATCGACTTGTTCGAGTACGCCAAGTTTTTCTAAAATCGGCAAGTTCATCGGCAATAAGGATTCACCGATATGAAAGCGTGGATGGTGCGCTTTTTCCAATAAACAAACGCTACGCCCTTTTTCGGCCAGTAAACTAGCAATCGTTGTTCCGGCTGGGCCACCGCCGATGACTAATATGTCGTAGTGTTTTTTTTGAGCGTTGTTCATTACTGTGTTTTTGCAGAGTCAATTGGCGTGGGGAGTGAGGAGGGGGGGTAGCCGCGACTTATATGAAATTGCGGTTAAAAGCTCCTCCTATAGAATGTAAGGTTCGCGTATTATTTTAACTCTTACCCCTTAGATTGGTTGTTACTTCTAGGTCTACGAGTTCCAGAACGAGAGTTAGTTGTTTGTTTTTTCTGGCCATTTTGATCTCTACGCTGACGCTGATTTTGTCGGGGCTGAGCTTTGGGTTTATTGATGACATCGAGTGATACGGTTTCATAACCCGTGTCTTCAACGCGAGGTATTTTCTTAGCTAATAATTTTTCTACGGCTGCCAATAAATAAGCTTCTTCCGCTGCGACTAAAGAAATCGCTTCACCGCTTGTGCCGGCTCTACCAGTTCGACCTATGCGGTGTACATAGTCCTCTGCTTGTGCGGGTAGGTCAAAATTAATCACATGCGGTAATTGGTCTATATCTAAACCGCGTGCCGCAATATCCGTGGCAATCAACACGCCAACTTTACCTGACTTAAAGTTTTCCAGTGCACGACTTCTTGCGCCTTGGCTTTTATCGCCATGTAGTGCGTCACAGCGCAGGCCATCTTTTATTAATTGTTTGGACAAACGATCTGCACCGTGCTTAGTTCGGACAAAAATTAACACTTGCTGCCAGTTGTTATGACCGATTAACCAAGAAACCAATTCACGTTTATTTTCTTTTTTAATCGCATAAACCGATTGCGTAACCGTATCTGCAGCGACATTTTCTCGGGCGATAGCCACTTCAACAGGATCATTTAATAATTGTCCTGCTAGGGTTTTTATTTCTTGCGAGTAGGTTGCGGAAAAAAGTAAATTCTGACGTTGTTTTGGTAATACGTTCATCAATTTGCGTATGTCTAAAATAAAGCCCATATCCAGCATACGATCAGCTTCATCTAAAACAAAAAATTGTACCTGAGATAAATTGACTTGCTTTTGATTGAGTAGGTCTAATAAACGACCCGGTGTAGCGACCAAAATATCCGCGCCTTGTTGTAGACGTTTAATTTGCGCGTGGGTACTAACGCCACCGAACACAACTTCAGAATATAAAGGTAAATGTTTGCCATATATTTTAAAGCTTTCATACACCTGCATCGCTAATTCACGCGTTGGCGTTAGAATTAAAGCTCTCACTGGATGTGGCTTTGCGGGTCGTTCTTGGTTATGTAAAAGCTGTAATATTGGCAATGCAAAGCCCGCTGTTTTACCTGTTCCTGTTTGTGCGCCAGCAAGAATGTCGCGACCTTGTAAGATAACGGGAATTGATTGTTCTTGTACAGGTGTTGCCTGCTCATAGCCTTGTTCAGTAATGGCTTGGAGTAAAGGCGCGCATAAATCTAATTGCTTAAATGACATATTAATGTTTTTATGGGTTTTCGTTGGTGACATAGTAGCAGAATTAGAGAATGAATAAGCAATCGAAAGTAACAGGCGTGGTTTTAGCCGGCGGTTTAGCGCGACGCATGAATAAACAAGATAAAGGTTTGGTGGATTTTAATGGTCAGCCAATGATTAGTTATGCCGTGCAAGCGATGACTCCTGTTGTTGATGAGTTATTAGTTAATGCTAATCGTAATATTGAACAATATAAATCGTTTACTTATCCAGTTATTAGCGATGTAACGAGTGATTTCGACGGCCCGTTAGCGGGAATTTATGCGGCTTTAAATGCTTGTCAAAATGAGATTTTATTGGTGATGCCGTGTGATTCGCCTTTTATAACGGCTGAAGGCTTAACGACTTTACTGAATGAACGTGCGAGCAGCGATGCGGATATTGCTGTGGCCTTTGATGGTGAGCGTTTGCATCCGGTTTTTCTAGCGCTTAAAACGTCATTAAAAGACAGTTTGCAAAATTATTTAGCGCAAGGTGAACGTAAAATTGATCGCTGGATTGAACAGCACCACTGGGTAAAAGTTGATTTCAGTGCTTCGCCTGAGTTCTTTGAGAATATTAATACGCTGGAACAGTTACATGAATTATCTGCTAAGGGGGAGCTATGAAACCGCAAATGACTGATGCAGGATTAAGTGTATCTACCGCGGTATTTGGTGTTGATGAAACTGGTCAAGAGCGCGAGCTGCAGTTAGTCGGCGAGAGAGCAATGACCATTTATGTTGATAAGCAAGAAATTGTTACCTTAATGACGATTGGTTCGCACCCTGAATTATTAACCTTAGGCTATTTGAAAAATCAGGGATTTTTTGAGCGTCTCGATGAAATTAAAATTGTTCAAGTTGATTGGCAAACCGAGTCGGTTGCTGTCGTGACCGCAGGCGAATCCAGTGACTTTTCTGAGCAAATGCAACGCCGTACAGTAACGACTGGTTGTGGGCAAGGCACAGTATTTGGGCGCTTAATGGATAAATTGCAGGAAATTCGCGTACCGGAAAACCGTGTACGTCAATCGACTTTATATGCCTTGCTAGATTCTGTCAGAGCGCATAATGAGGTATATAAAAAAGCAGGGGCGGTACATGGTTGTGCTTTATATAGTGGCGATCAGTTGGAATTATTTGTCGAAGATGTCGGTCGGCATAATGCCGTCGATGCCATTGCGGGGCATATGTGGCTGAATGATATTTCTGGTGATAATAAGATTTTTTATACCACGGGGCGTTTAACCTCGGAAATGGTGATTAAAGTTTCGCAAATGGGCATTCCGGTTTTATTATCGCGCTCAGGAGCCACGCAAATGGGCTTAGAAATGGCGCAATTATCAGGCGTGACGTTGATTTCTCGCTCGCGAGGTAAGCATTTTATGGTACTGAATAGCGCGGGGAATGTGGATTTTGATGTGTTACTGTAGGCTATATATTAAGCGTAGGGTAGTGATCAGAAACATACATGAATTGATGGATATTAGAAAATATATGGGAAATTTTTGTATCAAGAGTGTAACGTTCTTATTGACAGGTTTAGTTTGATGAAGCTTAAAGAAATTACTGTTAAAGGTTATAAATCAATAAAAAGTTTAGAAAAATTTAGCCTGAATAATATGAATGTATTGATTGGAGCTAATGGTGCGGGAAAAAGTAATTTTATTGGTTTATTTAAAATGCTTGGAGCATTAGCGGAAGGAGATTTACAGCTAGATATTAAAAGCGGTGGTGGTCCAGATGCGATTTTACATGGTGGACGTAAGCGCACCAAAACGATGGAGGCTGAATTTTATTTTGGTGACAATGGTTATCGCCTTGCGCTTGCCGCCACTCAGGATAACCGGATGATGTTTCTGAGGGAAGAAACTTGGTTTAATGGTGATTTCATAACTGATGTTAAGTCATTGGGTAATGCACATGAAGAGGCAAAAATCACTGGTAAACCTACTAAGGTCAGTGAGTATGTATTGCCTGCAATCAAAAGTTGGCGGCTTTATCATTTTCATGATACCAGTGCTGAAGCGAAAGTTAAGCAATTGCATTCCAGTAATCAAAATATTAAGTTAAATTCTGATGCAGGAAATTTAGCGGCTTATATTGCCCGCTTAAAACTAAGATCTCCTAGTGCCTATAAACGTATAGTTGAAACCATTCGCCTAGCTGCTCCTTTCTTTGATGATTTTGTGGTGCGCGAGCCATTGCCTCAAGAGGTAGAACTAGAGTGGACTGAGCAAGGTGATCCAGATACACCCTATCGCGCTCATGTGCTGTCTGATGGCACATTGCGTTTCATTTGTTTAACTGTTTTATTGTTACAACCTATTAATTTGTTACCCGATACAATCATTATTGATGAGCCTGAACTCGGATTGCATCCCTACGCTATAAATTTATTGGCAGATATGCTGAAAGAGGTTGCTGAAAAAAAACAACTTATTGTTTCAACGCAGTCGGTTGAGTTGTTAAATAACTTTGAAGCAAAAGATGTTGTGGTTGTACAGCGAGAAAATGGCGCCTCTGTTTTTGAGCGCTTGGATGAAGAGGATTTATCGGAATGGTTAGAAGAGTTTAGTTTGGGCGATTTATGGAAGCGCAATATTTTAGGTGGGAGACCTTCAGTATGATGAAGCGCGTTTGTGTTATTTGTGAAGGGCAAACGGAAGAAACTTTTGTGGAACAAGTGCTTGCTCCAAGTTTTTATGATTTAGGTTTGTCATTAATTGGACAAACAATCCAAACTTCACCAGGAAAGAAGGGTGGCGCTTTAAATTATGCTCGAATTAAGCGTGATATTGAACGGACACTAAACCAAAAAAGTCAGCCTGTTGTTACGACACTTATTGACCTGTATAAATTAGGGACAGATTTTCCTGCAGTAGATGGAGTTTCTGAACTTCAGTTAGCTGGGAAATTACATAAGCTAACAAGTGCATGGCATAGCGATATTGTTGCAAGTACTGGATGTCGACCAGAGCGTTTTTTGCCTTATATTCAAGCTCATGAGTTTGAAGCATTATTATTTAGTGATGTTGATGGAATTGTTAGTGTTAATAAAAGTTGGCTAGGTGTTTCAGAAGAACTAAAAACCATTAAAGCCAAAGCTCAGTCTCCTGAATACATAAATAACAAACCAGAAACAAAACCAGCCGCACACTTAGAGAGATTACTGTTATCGCCAAAATACAAAAAAGTGGCGCACGGAAGCATTGCTATGAAAAATGTAGGTTTAAGTGCTATGGAAAGGGAGTGTAAGTTTTTTTCAGAGTGGGTATCAAGTATTCGCCGGTTGGCTAAATAAAAAGTTGAACGCTGACTCACTTAAGTTTGGAAGTAGAGTGTACTGTGATTAAGCGCACTATACAGAACCAAACCCGCGATCTAATTTTTTTATCGAAACAAACTTATTTTCCGCAGTCAGTTCCATTTCAAAATGCCCATAAACCCCGTCATGAGTTAGAAACTGTTTGATATTTTGTGCGGGGAACGCAACACGTCTTCCATCATCTGCTACGGTAGTAATATTTTTGGCAATACCTTGATAGACTTTTAGGTATTGGTCGGCAGATAGATTGAGCCGAAATCGGATATATTGATGTGTGTTCATGGAGCGAGGGTAGATAGTCGTGAGTGTGGGAGAGATAACCTCTCCCACACTAGAAATATAGATTAACGCTGATTTTGTAATGCAGCAATACGCTCTTCTAAAGGAGGGTGACTCATAAATAATTTATGTACTGCCGAACCATTAATTGCCAGTGCTGCGAATTGCTCAGGTAACTCTTGAGGTTCATGTGCACGCTGTAACGCTCGTAAAGCACCAATCATTTTTTCTCTGCCTGCTAGTTTTGCGCCACCAGCATCCGCTTTGAACTCGCGGTAACGAGAGAACCACATAACCAGCATAGAAGCCAAAAAGGATAAGGCAATTTGTGCAATCATTTGCGTGACGTAATACGCCATTCCATGACCGTTTTCATTTTTAAAAATAACACGGTCAACGGTATGACCAATAATCGTAGCAAAGAAAAAAACGAAAGTATTTACCACGCCTTGCATTAGCGCCATTGTGACCATATCACCATTGGCAACATGTGATATTTCATGACCGACAACCGCTTCAACTTCATCTGGGGACATGTTTTGTAATAAGCCAGTGCTCACCGCAACTAAAGAGCTATTTTTGCTCATTCCGGTCGCAAAAGCATTAGGGTCATTGCTTTGAAACATACCTATCTCAGGTGTATCAATACCCGCGATACGCGCTTGACGAGTAACAATATCAACTAGCCATTTTTCTGTTTGGTTTTGTGGGTGCTCAATGATGTGTACGCCCATACCTCTTTTAGCTGACCACTTGGACATGGCTAAAGAAATAAACGAACCGGTCATGCCGATAACACCGGACAGAACCAGTAAGGAATTAAGGTCAAGATCTACGCCGTTAGCTGCTAAAGTACCGCTTAAGCCGAAAATACTAAAAATAATACTAACCACCACCATAATGGCAACGTTAGTGGCTAAGAAAAGAAAAATTCGCATCATGGTTTTTATGCTCCAAAAAATGAAATAATTATTTAGTTTATAGTGGTGGTATGAAAACTAAATTACAACAGTTAAGTAGGGTGTTATGAAAAAAGAATTTAAAGTGATTGCCCAAGAGGTGATGTATCAGGGGTTTTTTAGTTTAAATCGCTATCAAGTACAGCATAGTTTATTTGCTGGTGGCTGGAGTGAAGTTTTGACGCGGGAATTATTTCAGCGTGGTAACTGCGTAGCGGTACTACTTTATGATCCTGATACCGATAAAGTGGTGATTATTGAGCAGTTCCGTATGGGGCCGATGGGGCAAGATAATGTGCGTGAAAAGGCGTGGTTACTGGAAATTGTTGCTGGAGCAATAGAGGAGGGCGAAACAGTAGAAGCAGTTGCTTATAGGGAATCAGAAGAAGAAGCGGGCTGTGCGGTACAAGAAATGCGTTTAATTAATGAATTTTATACTTCACCCGGTGGTACTTCGGAGAAGATCTCTTTATTTTATGGACGTATTGATGCAACTGCGGTGGGCGGAATTCATGGTTTAGATCATGAGCATGAGGATATTCTCGTTTCTACCGTCAGTTTTGCAGAGGCTTATGCAATGATTGAGGACGGGCGGATTGAGTCGGCGATCCCTATTATAGCTATTCAGTGGCTGGCATTGAATAAACATAAACTATAAATATAAAACTGGTAAAATATTAAGGATTAAGGTCTGTAGGGTGTGGTTTTAGCCGCGCCCTACATAAGCTTGAAAATGTGAAAACAATTTTTATCTACAGGAGTTTACGGTTTTGACACAAATGCAGGATATAACAAGCCCAATGTCGTCATTGGAACGACGCGCAACCCTATCTTTATCAAGTATTTATGCTTTGCGTATGCTTGGGTTGTTTATGATTTTACCGGTTTTATCTTTATTCGCTGAAACTTTAGAAGGTTCAACGCCTTTATTGATTGGTTTAGCGATTAGTATTTATGGTTTAACTCAAGCAATATTACAGATTCCTTTTGGTTTAATGTCTGATCGTTTCGGGCGTAAAAAAATCATTGTTATCGGTTTATTGTTATTTGCTTCAGGTAGTATCGTTGCTGCTTTATCAACGACCATTTATGGTGTATTAATCGGTCGTGCCTTGCAAGGTAGTGGCGCGATTGCCGCCGCAATTATGGCTTTGGTGGCAGATTTAACAGATGAAGTACATCGTACCAAAGCGATGGCAATGATTGGTGCAAGTATCGGTGTTTCGTTCGGTGTGGCAATGACGATAGGGCCTATTATCGCTGGATTTTCAGGTATTCAAGGAATATTTTGGTTAACCGCTATCATGTCATTTTTAGCGGTCTTCGTAGTGCTGTTTGTTGTGCCAAACCCAGTCAAAACTAAAGTGCATCGCGATGCTGAAGTAGATACCGCGCAATTTAGCAAAGTATTAAAAGATAAAGACTTATTACGTTTGGATTACGGGATCTTTATTTTGCATCTAATTTTAACGGCGACTTTCGTTATCGTGCCTTTATTAATACGCGATGCTGGCCTAGCATCAGCGGAGCACTGGAAAGTGTATTTACCGGTACTAACAACCTCAATGGCAATGATTATTCCCTTTGTTATTTTGGCTGAGAAAAAACGCAAAATGAAGGCTGTATTTGTTGGTGCGGTGTTTACTTTAGTGCTTGCTGATGTCGGGTTGTTTTATTTTAACGATAGTTTGTACGGATTAATTGCTTGTTTATGGGTATTCTTCTGTGGTTTTAACTTATTAGAAGCAACTTTACCGTCATTAATTTCCAAGACAGCCCCGGGTAATTTAAAAGGCACTGCAATGGGGGCGTATTCCAGTTCACAATTCTTTGGCGCTTTTTTGGGTGGAACGACGGGCGGTTGGATTTACGGTGAATATGGTGCAAGTTATGTCTTCTTGTTCTGTGCCGTTGCAGCAAGCACTTGGCTGCTAGTTGCTCTATTTATGAATCCTCCCAAGTATTTAGCTAATTTATTGGTGTCTACAGAAGATATTACCGCGGATAAATTAGACGACTTTTTAGCTGATGTTTTAGCGGTTGTAGGAGTGGCTAGTGCTGACCTGCAGGCGAGTGAAAATGTGGTTTATTTAAAAGTGGATAATTCTCAGCTAGATAAGGATAAACTGCAGTATTTATTGACGCAGTGGTCTGGATCAGTATAAATCAATCGGATCGACATCCAAGGACCAGCGAATTTTGCGTGCTAGTTTGAGCTTAGCAATGTCGGGGAGTAGTCGATTTAATAATAGGTGCAATTGTTTTCGCTGGGTATCTTGTAGTAATAATTGATAGCGAAATTGTCCGGCTCTTTTTGCCATAGGGGCAGCAACGGGACCTAGTACCCAAGTACCATTAGCGGGGTAACTGTTAATTAAGTCACTAACGGCTAGCAAAAATTCAAACGCCGTGTCTTTTTCTAAGGATACTGCACGCAATAAGGCTTGATAGCTGTATGGCGGTAATACAGCGGCTTTGCGTTCTGCTAAAGCCGCTTGTGCAAATGCCTGATAGCCTTGTTGAATTAAGGTATTTAATAAAGGGTGCTCAGGCTGTCGCGTTTGCATAATCACACGACCTTTCTTTTCTGCGCGTCCCGCACGTCCCGACACTTGCACTATTAATTGCGCGAGCCTTTCCGGCGCATGAAAATCGATACTAAATAAGCCGCTATCCACATCTAATAACACCACTAAAGTCACGTTAGGGAAATGGTGCCCCTTAGCGAGCATTTGCGTGCCTAGGATAATATCAACCTCGCCCAGATTGATGGCATCTAAATGCTGCTCTAAGGCACCTTTTTTCTGTGTGGTATCTCGATCTAAACGGACGCTTTTGTGCTCAGGGAAAATGACTTGTAAGGCATTTTCTACGCGCTCCGTTCCTAAGCCCAGCGGTTTTAATTCTTCTGACTTGCAGTCAGGGCATACTCGTGGCAATGGCTGTTCGCTGGCGCAATGATGGCAGCGTATTTTTCGTTGTCGGTAATGTACCACCAAGTTAGCATCGCAACGTTTGCATTGAGCCACCCAGCCGCAACCATGGCAAATTAAAGTCGGCGCAAAACCGCGACGGTTTAAAAACAATAAAACTTGCTCTTTTTTAGCCAGTGTTTTTTTAATTTCTTTGATTAACGGTGGCGATAAGCCTTCTTGTAATTGCTGATTTCTAATATCAAGTAAGAATAAGCTAGGCGGCAGGGCATTTCCTGCGCGATTTGGTAAACGTAGTAACTGATAAAGCTGTTTATCAACATTGTATAGGCTCTCCAAAGACGGAGTGGCTGAGCCTAAAACAATCGGAATATTAAGCATTTTGGCGCGCACGATAGCCACGTCTCGAGCGGAAAAACGAAAGCCTTCTTGTTGTTTAAAAGACGCGTCATGCTCTTCATCTAAAATAATTAAACCTAAGCGTGGAGCGGGCGTAAATAAGGCGGAACGAGTACCGAGCAAAATGGAGCTATGGCCTTTTTGCATAGCTAGCCAAGCAGATTGGCGCTGCGTTTCACTGTGTTGCGAATGATAGGTTTCTATTGGTAGAGCAAGGCGTTGTTTAAAGCGCGCTTCCAGTTGCGGCGTTAGGGTGATTTCAGGTAGTAGCACGAGAACTTGTAAGTTACGTGCTAATACTTGCTCAATCACTTGTAAGTAGACTTCGGTTTTACCGCTGCCGGTCACGCCTTCGAGTAAAAAGACTGAAAATTTCTCTAATTTGGCATTAATGGTATCAATGGCCGCTTGTTGCTGTTCATTTGCTGCGAGTGGCGTTTGTTGAGTGATGTTGGTGGTTTTAGCGGGTAATGCAACAAAATTACTTTCGTAGACTAACTCTTTTTCAAGTAAAGCTTTTAATGAGGGGCGCCAAAGCTTGAAGTGCTGTTTGATTGTTTCAATGTTAATCGCATTGCTTTGCGCTTGAAATAATTTAAATAGCGCTTGCTGTTTAGGCGCGTTTTTAAGTGCTGTAGCATCAGTCGCTTGGCCAGTTTCTGTTAATGAAAAATAAGGCGTAGGCTTGAGCTCGCTGGATTTCCCTTTGCGCAATGCCGTAGGGAAAGCGCTGATAAATACATCGCCTATAGCATGGTGATAATAAAGCTGTGCCCAATGTAATAATTTTAAATCTTTAGCAGAGAGTAGTGGTTCAGCATCTAACAGTTCTTCAGCTTGTTTTAGCTTGCTAGTATCGATGTCTGAACTGCTATTGATAGCAAGTAATACGCCTATTTTACTTTGTTTGCCAAAGGGAACTTTGATGCGCAGACCGGGTTTTAGCTGTTCAAGATTGCAATTATCAGGCGGTAAATAATCAAATGAAAAATTTAGCGGGATGGGGATGGCTATACTTAAAATTATTTTTTTTGAGCTATTCACTGACGGCCTTTTTGCTAATGAAAATTCGATATAAGAACGTTAAGTCGTTATGCTGAAAAGAAAAATAAAGTTACCCACAAAAGCTGTGGATAACTTTGTGTGTAAGGTCAGGAAAAGTGAGTGAGAGCCTCGGTTTTATTGCTCGTTTGTTAAATTGTACAAATTTATGACAGTCATGTTAATGTCTTATTAATCAATGCCTTAATTAAGTCAGTTGTTATTTTTCTAGTCAATCAGTGGATAATGTTAAGTGTTTTATGCTTAGAGAAAAGAATGTGTGTAAAGTAAAAAAATAATAATAAATTAGTTGACACGAAATTTTGGTATCTACTTTAAGGCCCTACGTTAATCATATTAACGTAGGGCGGACTTCAGTCCGCTTTTTTAGTAATGGCGGATAAAGTCCGCCCTACCATTTTTAGATGCCTCGTATTAAATGTATAGCCTAAATTTTAAAATCCCCTGCTTTTATTAAAGCAAGGGACTGGCCATTTAAGGAATCATTATGCCGCGAATAGTAAAATACAACATAGCTGCTAATAGAGCGGATAACGGCACGGTAATAACCCAAGCAGCGGCAATTTTATAGACATGTGAACGTTTAACTAATTCTTTTTGATAAACCTTTTGTAGGGTCTTTCTTTCTCGTTTAGTAAAGTCAGTTTCACTGTTTTTAGCTTGCTCTTTAAGTTCCGCTAACATCACTGATTTTTTAGCAACGCTGGCTTTTTTAAAGGTTTTTAAAAAGGCTTCGGTTTTTTCTGGATCTAAGTTTTCATGGTGTGTTCTGATTTCCTGAAGGCGCTTGGCATCAGTGCGCTTTAAGTATTCACGTAAAAATCCCACACCAAAAATAGCGCCGACTGCAATATGAGTCGAGCTAACAGGTAAGCCTAATTGGCTAGCGATAATCACGGTAATTGCAGCGGCCATAGAAACGCAGAAAGCACGCATTTTATCGAGCTCTGTAATTTCTGTGCCGACGGTTTTAATGAGCTTTGCACCATATAATGCTAATCCAAGGGATAAGCCTAAAGCACCAATTAGCATAACCCATATTGGAATAGCGGCTTTTTTAGCAATCTCACCACCGTGACTTAAAGCGTCGTTAATGGCTGCTAACGGGCCAACGGCATTAGCAACATCATTCGCACCATGAGCAAAGCTCAATAAGGCCGCAGCGAAAATAAGAGGGATCGTAAAGAGTTTATTAACGCTAAATTTATTATTTTCTAAAGATTTAGCTGCTTTGTTAATGAAAGGGCGTACTGCAAAATAAAGTATTAAAGCAAAGGCAAAGCCAACAGATCCAGCTGTTAAGAAATCAACTTTCCATATCTTTTTTAAGCCTTTAAGGATTAAATAGGTGGAAAATGCCCAAGCCATGATAGCAATTAATAAAGGGACGACTTTTTTTGCTGCAGCCAACATATCCTCTTGGTAGGTCATGCTACGCTTTATAAAGTATAAGAAAGCCGCTGCAATCAAGCCTCCTAGCATCGGAGAAATAACCCAGCTAGCAGCGATTTTGCCAAATACGGTCCAGTTAGCAATATTCCAGCCGCCAGCGGCTATTCCAGCACCTAATACACCGCCGACAATCGAATGCGTCGTTGACACGGGAGCGCCAAAAAAGGTAGCGGTATTTAGCCAAATAGCTGCAGCGAGTAACGCAGCAAGCATTAACCAAACGAAAGTGTCCGTATTATTAATCAGGGAAGGGTCAATAATTCCTTTTTTAATGGTGCTAACAACTTCGCCGCCCGCAATTAAGGCACCAGCGGATTCAAAAATCATGGCAATCAAGATAGCGCCGGTTAAGGTCAGTGCTTGAGAGCCCACCGCAGGGCCAACATTATTAGCGACATCGTTGGCGCCGATGTTTAAGGCCATATAGCCGCCAATCACGGCGGAAACAATTAGGAATGTCTGATTAGGCGTATGCGCAGTGGTCATGCCGATAAACAGCATAATGCCTACTAGGAACAGAATTGCGCCTCCAATTCTAAGTAGTTCGGTGCGCATTCCCGCCCCTTTATTTTCGATTTGATTGAGATTCTCTAATTCCATGTTCCCTCCCCAGGGATTGGTTAATTTATTATTTATCTTGTGGATTTTAGCGCAGTTTAGGGAATTACATGAGCAGATATTTTAAATATAGCGAAGCTTGTGTATTAAATTTGCAATATTTCGCGTTATCCATTACTTTGTACAATTAACCGAAAGGCTAGGGGTGCTTCGTTACAAGAAGCTGAGATAAAACCCTTTGAACCTGAGACCAGCTAATACTGGCGTAGGAAAGCCCACAAGCTCCCGTCTGCGCCTTGATTTTTTGAAATTGGAGATACAACCATGAGCGCAGTCCCTAAAGATATTACCGAGACCAACGAGGGTGGAGTAAAAATTGACTCTTACCCCGCGTCAGAGAAAGTTTATATCCAGGGTAGTCGTCCTGATATACGCGTACCTATGCGTAAAATCACCTTGTCTGATACACCGGTACATTTTGGTGCTGAAAAAAATACGCCACTATTTGTTTACGACACTTCAGGTGTTTACACAGACCCTGATATTGCCGTTGATTTACAAAAAGGCTTGGCCGGTATCCGTGATGCATGGATTGCGGAGCGCGACGATACTGAAGAGTTAGATGGTCCTACATCTGACTTTGGTAAAGAGCGCCTGCATGATCCTGAAACGGCAGATATGCGTTTTGATCATATACGCAAGCCACGTAAAGCAAAAGCTGGCAAAAACGTCTCACAAATGCATTATGCGCGTCAGGGTATTATCACGCCTGAGATGGAATATATCGCCATTCGTGAAAATCAAAATATGTCCGAAATGCGCGACTTATACAAAGATCAGCATAAAGGACAGTCTTATGGCGCATCTATTCCTGATGAAATTACGCCAGAATTTGTGCGTGATGAAGTGGCGCGCGGACGAGCCATTATTCCTCTAAATATCAATCACCCAGAAGTTGAGCCAATGATTATTGGTCGTAACTTCTTAGTGAAAATTAACGGTAACTTAGGTAATTCAGCTGTTACCTCATCAATCGAAGATGAAGTCGAAAAAATGATGTGGGGTATCCGTTGGGGTGGTGACACCATCATGGATTTATCAACCGGTAAAAATATTCATGAAACGCGTGAATGGATCCTACGTAATTCACCAGTGCCGATTGGTACCGTGCCAATTTATCAGGCTTTAGAAAAGGTAAACGGTAAAGCAGAAGATTTAACGTGGGAAATTTTCCGCGATACGCTGATTGAACAAGCCGAGCAAGGAGTGGATTATTTTACTATCCATGCAGGTGTACGTTTACATCATGTACCAATGACGGCAAAACGCATGACCGGTATCGTGTCACGTGGTGGTTCGATCATGGCGAAATGGTGTTTGGCGCATCATACAGAAAGCTTTTTATACACGCATTTCGAAGATATTTGTGAAATCATGAAAGCCTATGATGTCTCGTTTTCATTAGGAGATGGCTTACGCCCCGGTTCAATTTACGATGCCAATGATGAGGCGCAATTTGCTGAATTAGAAACGTTGGGTGAGTTGACTAAAATCGCTTGGAAGCATGACATTCAAACTATGATTGAAGGTCCAGGTCATGTGCCATTGCATATGATTGAAGTTAATATGACTAAACAACTGGAAGACTGTGATGAAGCACCTTTCTACACTTTAGGGCCTTTGACCACAGATATTGCACCAGGATATGACCATATTACATCTGTGATTGGTGCCGCAAATATTGGTTGGTACGGTTGTGCGATGCTATGTTATGTGACACAAAAAGAGCATTTAGGCCTACCGAACAAAGAAGATGTTCGTGAAGGTATTGTCACTTATAAAATCGCAGCACATGCGGCAGATTTAGCAAAAGGGCATCCCGGTGCGCAAGCGCGTGATAATGCCATGTCTAAAGCCCGTTTTGAATTCCGTTGGGAAGATCAATTCAATATTGCTTTAGATCCAGAAAAAGCGCGTTCATTCCATGATGAAACTTTACCAAAAGATTCAGCGAAAATCGCGCATTTCTGTTCTATGTGTGGCCCGCATTTCTGCTCGATGAAAATCTCGCAAGATGTACGTGAGTATGCAGCTGAAAAAGGTATTAAAGATGCAGAAGAGGCCTTACAGAAAGGTATGGATGAAAAGTCGCAACAGTTCCTTGAAGAAGGTGCTGAGGTTTACCATAAGGTTTAATGTAGGGCGGACTTCAGTCCGCTAATGCGAGAACAGCCTGTACAAAAAGCCCTTTTACTTCGGTCAAAGGGCTTTTTTGTTTTTATAGAAGTGAAAAAATGCAAGAAGTAGATGTAGTAATTATTGGTGCTGGCGCATCAGGTTTAATGTGTGCAATAGAGGCGGGCAAGCGCAAGCGTAAAGTTCTCGTTTTGGATCACGCCAATAAAGCCGGTAAAAAAATTCTCATGTCAGGTGGCGGGCGCTGTAATTTCACCAATTACACGGTTGAGGCGGAAAACTTCCTGTCTGAAAATGTGCATTTTTGTAAATCCGCTTTAAGCCGATTTACCCAGTGGGATTTTTTAGAAATGATTCACGCGCATAATATTCCTTATCATGAGCGTGAGCATGGTCAGTTGTTTTGTAATGAAAGTGCGCGCGACATTTTAAATATGTTACTTACTGAATGCGATAAGGTCGGTGTCGAGATACGCTTAAATTCCGAGATTAAATCAATTACACAACCAGAAAATGCGGGCTACACCCTCACGGTAGGGAAGGAAAAAGTTAATTGCCAGTCTTTAGTTGTTGCTACTGGTGGTTTATCTATTCCTAAAATGGGCGCTACACCTTTTGGTTATAAGATTGCCGAACAATTTGGTATTAATGTGCAGGCTACTCGAGCTGGCTTAGTGCCATTTACTTTGCAATTAGCAGAAAAAGAAAAGTTTGCAGCTTTATCGGGCTTGGCTTTACCTTGTACGGTAAGTAATGCGCGGCAAAGTTTTACTGAAAATCTATTATTTACGCATCGTGGCTTAAGTGGCCCCGTCGTTTTGCAAATGTCATCATACTGGCATGAAGGTGAGGTTATCAATATTGATTTATTGCCTGCTGCGGATTTACAGCAAGCTTTATTAGCTGCACAAAAAGACAAAACAAAAGTTAAATTAAAGAATTATTTGCTGCAATTTTTTGCCAAACGCCTAATTCCCTTATTTATAGCTGATGATTTACTAGAGTGTTCTTTGCTCGATTTATCGCATAAACAAATTCAATTTATCGCTGAGCAATTTCATCATTGGCAAGTTAAACCGAATGGTACCGAAGGCTACCGTACTGCCGAAGTGACCTTGGGAGGTGTCGATTGTAATAGCGTCTCATCTAAAACTTTAGAAGCTAAACAAGTGCAAGGGCTGTATTTTGTCGGAGAAGTGCTAGATGTCTCTGGTTGGTTGGGAGGTTATAATTTTCAGTGGGCTTGGGCCTCAGGTTGGTGTGCGGGGCAGTACGTGTAATTGATTGTGTAACTCCTTATTGTTAAAGGGTGCAGGCTGCTTTTTCAGCTCGTTCATTCCTGCATACTGTTCGCAGGAATCTGCGTTTAACATGGATCCCCGCTAAAAGATTTCGGGGATGACGATATTTTTATATGTATTTGTCCGTGAATAATGAGCAGTTACGGCTTTGTTATGTAAGCATATGTTTACAAACATATAAAGCAGCGAGTATAATTGAAAAAATCTAACTGAAAAGCATTGCGTCAGCAGTGCTTTTTTATTTTATAAACCTGAGAAAAGATTGTATGCCTGTAATTACCCTGCCTGATGGTTCTAAGCGAGAGTTTGATAATGCAGTAACTGTAATGGAAGTTGCGCAGTCTATTGGTTCTGGCTTAGCAAAAGCAACCTTGGCGGGTCGGGTAAATGATGAATTAGTTGATGCCAGCACACTGATTGAAAGTGATGCTGCACTGCAAATTGTTACGGCAAAAGATGATGATGGTCTTGAAGTTATCCGTCATTCGGCAGCGCATTTATTGGCTCAGGCAGTTAAAAGAGTATTTCCTGATGCACAGGTAACGATAGGTCCAGTGATTGATAATGGCTTTTATTATGACTTTTCCTATGAACGTGCGTTTACGCCGGTCGATATTAAAAAAATAGAAAAGGAAATGTCGCGTTTAGTGGCGGCTAATTTAAAAATTACACGTTCAGTTGTATCGCGTGATGAAGCGGTGAAGTTTTTTCGAGATTTAGGCGAAGAATATAAAGCTGAAATCATTGAATCAATTCCTGTTGATCAAGACTTATCTTTGTACACGCAAGGCGATTTTACCGACCTTTGTCGCGGCCCGCACGTACCAAGTACTAGCAAAATAAAAGCCTTTAAATTAATGAAAATTGCTGGCGCTTATTGGCGCGGTAATTCAGATAATGAAATGTTGCAGCGTATTTACGGTACAGCATGGAATGATAAAAAAGATTTAGCGGATTATTTACATCGTTTAGAAGAAGCTGAAAAGCGCGACCACAGAAAAATTGGTAAAGCACTTAACTTATTTCATACTCAAGAAGAAGCGCCTGGTATGGTGTTTTGGCATGAGAAAGGCTGGACGGTTTATCAGCAAGTTGAACAATATATTCGTAATAAATTACGCTCGCATGGTTATGGCGAAGTAAAAACGCCGCAAGTTGTGGATCGTAGTTTATGGGAAAAATCAGGTCACTGGGATAAGTTCGGTGATATGATTTTTACCACGCATTCAGATAATCGTGATTATGCGATTAAGCCAATGAACTGCCCGTGTCATGTGCAGATTTATAATCAAGGTTTAAAAAGTTATAAAGATTTACCTTTGCGTCTAGCTGAGTTTGGCTCATGCCATCGTAATGAGCCATCAGGTACTTTGCATGGCTTGATGCGCGTAAGAAACTTTGTCCAAGATGATGCGCATATCTTTTGTTCAGAAGAAGGTATTCAGGCAGAAGTTTCGGACTTTATTGATTTATTATTTGAAGTTTATAAAGACTTTGGTTTTGATGAAGTTATTATTAAATTATCTACACGCCCAGAAAAGCGTGTTGGTTCTGACGAGGACTGGGATAAAGCAGAAAAAGCTTTAGAGTTGGCGTTAGATAATAAAGGACTTGCTTGGGACTTGCAGCCGGGTGAAGGTGCATTTTATGGGCCTAAAATTGAATTCTCATTAAAAGATTGTTTAGAGCGCGTTTGGCAGTGTGGTACGATTCAGGTCGATTTCTCCATGCCTGGGCGTTTAGACGCTAGTTATATTGCCGAAGATGGCTCTAAGCAAGTGCCTGTTATGCTACATCGTGCAATATTAGGGTCTTTAGAGCGCTTCATAGGTATTCTTATTGAGCAGCATGCAGGGAATTTACCGCTTTGGTTAGCGCCAGAGCAATTAGTTGTGCTTAATATTGCTAGTCGGCATGACGAATATGCACAGCAAGTTGTTGCTGAATTGCAAAAACAAGGCTTTAGAACAAAAATTGACTTGAGAAATGAGAAGATAGGCTTTAAAATTCGCGAACACTCTATGCAACGAGTGCCTTATCTTTTGATTATCGGTGATAAAGAGCTAGATGAGCAAACGCTAACAGTGCGTACGCAGAAAGGCGAAGATTTAGGTAGCTTTTCACTCAATGAATTTACACAGAGATTAAATAACGAAATTGAACAAAAAAAATAAAATAGAAACTGGAGGATCAGAGTATCGCTTCTAAAAAAGATGCAACACGACTAAATGACGCAATTACGGCAAGACGTGTCAGGCTAACAGGTTTGCCAGAAGAGCAGGGTGGCATTATGTCACTTATGGACGCAAAGCGTTTAGCGGCTGAAGCAAGTATGGATTTGGTAGAAGTTTCACCAAATGCTGATCCTCCGGTTTGTAAAATCATGGACTACGGTAAGTTTATATTCGAACAGAATAAGAAACTACAAGTAGCCAAGAAAAAACAAAAGCAAATTCAGGTTAAGGAAATTAAGTTTCGCCCAGGTACTGATATTGGTGATTACAATGTCAAATTGCGTAACTTAACAAAATTTCTTGAAGAAGGTAATAAAACCAAAATCACAGTGCGTTTTCGCGGTCGCGAAATGGCGCATAGAGAAATTGGTATGGATTTACTGAAGCGAGTAGAAAAAGACCTAGAAGAATTGGCTGCAGTTGAGCAATTTCCTAAAATGGAAGGTCGCCAAATGGTCATGGTTTTAGGGCCTAGAAAGAAAAAATAACAACTATTATTTAGTTGATATTCTTATCGGACTTGTTCGGTAAGTTTCGCTGCTGTAGGAATAGTAGCTTACTAATTCAGCCGGGCCCGTGCATTTTGCCTTGCTGAGTTCTTATATCAGGGACGTGATATTTTTAATACTATTGGAGAAAATAAATGCCAAAAATTAAAACCCATAGTGGTGCTGCAAAACGCTTTACGCGTACAGCTAGCGGCCATTTTAAATGTGGACAATCTCACCGTAGTCATATTCTGACTAAAAAATCGACTAAGAGAAAAAGACAGTTGCGTAAAGCTGCAACTATTCATGCAAATGATGTGCGTATGACTGCACGTATGCTGCCTTACAGTTAATTTTAGGAAAAGAAAATGGCTAGAGTAAAACGGGGTGTAACAGCCCGCGCAAGACATAAGAAAATTTTAAAGCAAGCAAAAGGATATTACGGAGCGCGTAGCCGTGTATATCGTGTTGCTAAGCAAGCGGTTATTAAAGCAGGACAATATGCTTATCGTGACCGTAAAGTTAAAAAACGTACTTTCCGTGCTTTATGGATTGTTCGTATCAATGCGGCAGCGCGTATGTGCGATATTTCTTACAGCCGATTGATTAACGGCTTAACAAAAGCAAACGTTGCGATTGACCGTAAAGTATTAGCTGATATCGCAGTACGCGATATGGAAGCTTTTGCTGCGATTGCAGAAATTGCGAAAGCAAATAAAAGCCCACTTTAAAGAATGAAAGCATAGTTAAACTATGCTGATTTTTATAGAGAAAGGTTTGAAAAAAAGGGCTGAAAAGCCCTTTTTTTTGCTACACCTTTCTATCTCTTCCATCTCAATATAAGCGAAAGAGCCGTGTCAGCCACCCTCGAAGAAATTCTTGCGCAAGCATTACAAGAGCTTGCAGCAGCCAGCGATTTATCCGCATTAGATCAGATCCGTGTGCAATATCTGGGTAAAAAAGGTGCATTCACCTTACAGATGAAAGAGCTCGGAAAACTTGACCCAGATCAGCGACGAACTGCAGGGCAAGCGATTAATAATGTTAAAGCCGATTTTCAAAATACCTTAGAAGCCCGCAGAAATGCACTGCAGCAAGCAGAACTTGATGCGCGTTTAGCCAGTGAAACCATTGATGTGACTTTGCCAGGAAGAGGGCAGTCAGTTTCGGGATTACACCCGGTAACGCTGACTTTAAGACGTATTTCAAAAATCTTCTCTAGTGTAGGTTTTAAAGTTGAAGAAGGTCCTGAAATTGAAGATGATTATCACAATTTTGAAGCCTTAAATATTCCTTCGCATCACCCTGCTCGTGCTATGCATGATACCTTTTATTTTGATGCGCATACCTTATTAAGAACCCATACCTCGCCAGTACAAGTGCGTGCTATGGAAACCTATCAGCCGCCATTAAAAGTGATTGCACCAGGGCGTGTTTATCGCTGCGATTCTGATATTACGCATACCCCTATGTTCCATCAAGTAGAAGGATTTTTAGTTGATGAGAATGTTAGCTTTGCTGATTTAAAAGGCGTTGTTTACGAGTTTTTAAGAGCCTTTTTTGAGAAAGATATACAGGTCCGCTTTAGACCGTCTTACTTTCCTTTTACCGAACCTTCTGCAGAAGTCGATATCGAATGTGTCATGTGTGATGGCAAAGGTTGTCGCGTTTGTAGTCATACAGGCTGGTTAGAAGTAATGGGCTGCGGCATGATTCATCCTGAAGTTTTTAACGCGGTGAATATCGATACTGAGGCGTATACCGGTTTTGCTTTTGGTATGGGCGTAGAACGACTCGCTATGTTGCGTTATGGCATCAATGATTTACGGTTGTTTTTTGAAAACGATCTTAAATTTCTTGAGCAATTTAATTAAGGAAGGAAGTAATTATGCAATTTAGTGAAGCGTGGTTAAGAGAATTAGCGAATCCTGCCCTTGATACGGCAGCATTAGTAGAACAAATAACAATGGCTGGCCTAGAAGTTGATGCAGTAACACCTGCAGCAGCTGAATTTAGCGGCGTAGTTGTTGGGCAAGTAGTATCAATCGCAGCTCATCCTGATGCTGATAAATTAAGAGTTTGTCAGGTTGCAGTCGGTGAAGCTGAGCCACTACAAATCGTCTGTGGTGCAAGCAATGTACGCGAAGGATTGAAAATCCCCGCGGCATTAATCGGTGCGGTGTTACCTGGTAATTTTAAGATTAAAAAATCAAAATTACGCGGCGAATTATCGTTTGGTATGTTGTGTTCTGAAAAAGAACTAGGCATGGCAGAGGATGCTGATGGCTTAATGGAATTAGCTGACGATGCGCCCGTAGGCATGGATATACGTGATTATTTGGAATTAAATGATCAACTGATTGAAGTTGATTTAACACCGAATAGAGCAGATTGTTTAAGTGTTGAAGGTATCGCTCGTGAAGTGGCTTTGCTTAATGAAATGCCATTTTCAGCGGCAGAAATTACGCCAAGTACTGTTGAGCATCAAGAGACTTTAAGCATAAAAGTAAGTGCCCCAGATGCGTGTCCGCGTTATCTAGGTCGTTTGATTAAAAATGTAAACGCAAGTGCAGCAACGCCTTTATGGATGCAAGAGCGCTTGCGTCGTTCAGGTCTAAGAAGTTTAGGTCCTGTGGTTGATGTCACTAACTACGTATTATTAGAGTTAGGTCAGCCTTTGCATGCTTTTGATGCAGCGAAATTATCTGGTGCTATTGAAGTACGTATGGCAAAAGCAGATGAACCGCTTAAGCTACTAAATGATCAAGAAATTAAAGCGAACACTGAAACCTTAGTCATCGCCGATGCAGAGAAAGCTTTAGCATTAGCCGGTATTATGGGCGGAAGTGGATCGGCAGTTTCAGATACGACGACAGATATATTTCTGGAATGTGCCTTTTTCTCACCTAGCTTTATGATGGGCAAATCACGCCATTATGGTTTGCACACAGATTCATCACACCGTTTTGAGCGTGGTGTTGATGCTGATTTACAAGCGAGAGCTATAGAGCGTGCAACGCAATTAATCGTAGAAATTGCTGGTGGTAGTGTAGGTCCAGTAACAGAGGTGGTTGCTGAGGCGGAGTTGCCAGAACGCGTAGCGATTACTTTGCGTCAAAAACGTATCCAGCGTATTTTGGGTGTCGATTTAGAGGCATCTGTTGTAGAAGGGATATTACAGCGCTTAGGTATGTCAGTCACTAAAGAAGCAGAAGGCTGGCAAGTGACAGCGCCTGGTTTTCGTTTTGATATCGCCATTGAAGCTGACTTAATTGAGGAATTAGGTCGTGTATACGGCTATAACAATTTACCGCAAAGCAGCTTGTTAATGCGTTCCGCACTAAGCGAAGCACCTGAAGCAGTTTTAGATATAGATCAACTTAAAGATGTTTTAGTTGCGCGTGATTATCAAGAAGCCATTACTTATAGCTTTGTTGCCGAAGAGCTGCAAAAATCAATCGTACCTAACGATAACTATATAAAATTACAAAATCCAATCTCAGCAGACCTTGCTGTGATGCGGACTACGTTATGGTGTGGTTTACTACAAGCTGCCGTTTACAATACAAAACGCCAACAAGGCCGAGTGCGTTTATTTGAAGCGGGTCAACGTTTTTTAGGGACTGGTGCCGCGCAACAAGAGAAAATGTTAGCAGGTGTTGCTTTAGGCTCAGTAAGCCCAGAGCAATGGGGTGAAAAAGCACGTAAAGTTGATTTTTATGATGTTAAAGCTGATGTCGAAAGCCTATGCGCGTTAACAGGGCGTGAAGTGGAGTTTGTTGCTGGTCAGCATACAGCATTACATCCGGGGCAAAGCGCAGAAATTAAAACTTTAGACGGTCAATCTTTAGGTTGGGTGGGCATGTTACATCCAACACTAGAAAAGCAACTAGGTTTTGATGGCAATGTTTTCTTATTTGAGTTGTCACAAAACGTATTGTTGGATCGTGAAGTGCCGGCATTTAATAGCCTATCGAAATTTCCATCAGTGCGCCGCGATTTAGCTTTATTAGTTGCCGAAGACGTTTCTTTTCAAGCAATTAAGCAGTGTATTGAAGGCTGCAACGAAGACCTAATCAAAGCAATTAATGTGTTTGATATTTATCGTGGACAAGGCGTAGAGCAAGGCTATAAAAGTGTCGCTTTAGGATTAACCATGCAAGATAACACACAAACACTAACAGATTCAGAAATTGATGCTATAGTAAACAAAGTGTTAGACGCTTTATCTAATAACATTAGTGCAAAATTGAGAGACTAGAATAAATGGCAGTAACAAAAGCAGATTTCGCAGAAAGATTATTTGACGAACTAGGTTTAAATAAGCGCGAAGCGAAAGAAATGGTTGAACTTTTTTTTGAAGAAATTAAAGCTGCTCTAGAAACAGGTGAGCAGGTTAAAGTATCAGGATTCGGCAAGTTTGAATTAAGAGATAAAAGTAGTCGCCCTGGAAGAAACCCGAAGACCGGTGAGGAAATTCCGATTTCCGCACGTAGGGTGGTCACCTTTCGAACAGGCCAGAAGTTAAAAACACGAGTAGAAGCTTATGCTGGAACCGAGTAATAATAACGAACTACCTGCAATCCCTGCAAAACGCTATTTTGCCATTGGTGAAGTCAGTGAATTATGTGGGGTAAAGCCCCATGTATTAAGATACTGGGAGCAAGAGTTTGAACAATTAGAGCCTGTTAAAAGGCGTGGCAATAGACGTTATTACCAACGTAATGACGTTATGCTGATTCGTCAAATTAGAGCTTTATTATATGAGCAAGGCTATACCATTGGTGGTGCTAGAGCTCATTTACTAAGTGATGATGCTAAAGACGATTCTGCCCGCACCAAGCAAGTGATTCATCAGATGATTGGTGAGTTAGAGGATATTTTAGAAATCCTCAAATAAACATTGAAAAGTCGCTAAGTTGCTTTATACTTAGCCGGCTTGATGACTGGTTTAGCTGTGCTCAACCAGTCACTCATGTTTAAAAAGTTCAAATTGTCGGGACGTAGCGCAGTTTGGTAGCGCACCACGCTGGGGGTGTGGGGGTCGCAGGTTCAAATCCTGTCGTCCCGACCAATTGAATCAAAGGTTTACATGCAAATGTAAGCCTTTTTTTATGCCTGAAATTCTTCTAGCTGAAAACGTCTGTGGGAGGGGCTTCCGTATACCTCGTTCCCATGCTCCGCGTGGGAATGCAGTGGGTGACGCTCTGCGTCACGGAACGCAGAGCGTTCCCGTATGAATTCCCACGGAGACCGTGGGAACTAGGCGCGTTAAGATGCCGCATCTTAAATTCGTAGCCCCTGTTTCATATTGCCAGCAATAATTTGCAGTTAAGCAGAGCGAGTTCGCTCTTTCAGTTGCTAAGCCTAGGGTGATGGGTTGATTATAGCTTATTCGTTTGGGTTTCTAACTGTTTCTCTAAGTCCTCAATAGCCCTAAATGCTAAGGTCTTTTCACCTATACGCCTTTGCATAAGCCAGCCATTAGAGGCTAAGTGCATTAAATCAGCTCTCGCGGTTGCATAAGCAATATGGTGGCTGGTTTGGTGGGATTTAATTGAATATTCGTGGTTAGGGTGGCGTAAGGCGTGGGCTATTAAACTTATTTCACGATAGTTTAAGTTTGTTTGTTTTAGTGATTTTTCTGCATCATTCAATTGCTGAGCTTTACGGTCTAAATACAGCTCTAAATCTTCTAGGGCTTGTCTTATCACCTCAAGGTTGTAATGGATAAAGTAGGTTAAATCATTGTCATCTGTTTCTGATTCCATATAAGACTTGCCATATTTCGCAGGTGACATTTTTAATATTCTGGAAATAGAAATATACTCAAACATCCAGTAGCCTTGGCGTAACATAGCCCAATAAAATAAAGCGCGCGCTGTCCGTCCGTTAAGTACCAAGGCATAATTATTTTAACGTTTTTTGTAGGTTCGAATTTATTCGAACCTACGGGCAGACCATTCAGCTAATGCATATTATTAAAGTGTTAGTTTAATTTTACGTAGGTACTTACCATCCACAAAGGGGTGTTCATAAGCTAACCAGAAATGCAGAATAATGGCGTGTATCACAGGGTGTATGAAAGGCTCACCTTCAATGCGGTTAGCAAATTGGAACAAACTATCAAGGCGTTTATTTAGGTCTTTAGCTGGGGGAGGGTTGTGTAATACCTGTGCGGTTCTGTTATCAATTACCTGTACGCGCTCTTCATTTGGTGATTGTATGCGCCCTGACGCTGTGGGGTCGTCCAGCGTTTCAATGGTTAATGTATGATGAATTTCCATGAGTAAATCAAAGGTCATGGGGGAGTCTTTAAGCGCTCTGATTTTTTCCATAGCAATATAATTATTCATAATCATTTTTTCACTATGGTTTTTAGGTTTACGCTGGTTACGAATCATATCAACGGCATTTTGGCGCGTAGTTGATGCTCCCTCTAGTTGGCTTGAGGTGATAGCTTCCTCAATTAATGAATTAAAAATAAACCTATTTCTATTTTCTTCACTAATGACGGGTGCTGACGATCCAGTTACCCCAGCACCTTGCGTGTCTATTTTATGCAGCATAGAAAAAGCAGAGTCGGGCAGCATATAAACGAAAGGTCTATTTGATAGGTCTTTAAGAGGTAGTGCTTTGTATTGATTAATTCTGGCTAATTTGATGCCCAGCCACCATTGCTCGTGTGATAAATTATGAATAGGAGGTAAGTGCCTTAACTTATCCCAATGGATGTACTGGTTTTTATATAACGTGGATATTTTTAAGCCTAAGATAGCAGGTATGTCCGCGCTATATTTTTTTAGAAGTTCATCTATTGCAGGTGGGCTAGGTGGTTTTTTCATGTTGATTAATGTATCAATATCTATCAATTTATATTGTTTTGATAAATAAAGTAACATTCCTATCAATTCATTTGCAAGTAATGTTGGGTGCCTTTCATTTGCCAGTTGACGCTTATGTTGTATTATCGCCGTCATTCCCGAGTTGTTTTATCGGGGATCTATTCATGTACGATAGATTCCTGCTAAAGCTTGTGCCCACGCTTGACTGGGTAGCATAGGGTGACGAATACGAAAAAAGTATTCACTAAAAACTGCACATTTCAAAGTGGACGGGGTTTACAATAGTTTGTTCGCTAGTTTCTTATCAAGTGTAAGCAATTCTATTTGGTGATTTATTGCTGTAGCAAGGATAAGTGCATCGGGTAGCTTAATACGGTGCCGTTGTTTTAAACTTATTGTCGTATCCTCTGTGGCGCGATTAATACTAAGTTGGGTCATTTGCTTAAGCAATGAGGATATTATTTTAATTTCATTTGTTGTTATTGCTGGAAAACCTAATAATTCCATGCGGGTTACTGAGCTATAGGCACATTCAGAAATCCTCGCCTGTTTGTTTTGTAGCAGAGTTATTACCGCTGGGCTACGTTCGTACATGCCAATGATGACATTAGTATCTAATAAGTATTTAATCCCATTCATCGCGCATTTTCCTTTGTATTTCTACTGGGTCGCCTTTAAATGCACTTATTTCGGGTAATTCATTAATAATATCGGTGAGTAGAGTAGGGCGATTTTCTTCGATAATATATCTACTGAGTAATTGTTCGATTAAATCTGCCGTGGATAAGTGCGCCTGTTCAGCTGTTTGTTTAAGCTGAGTGGCTACATCGTCTTTAAGTTCTAATGTTTGCATGGCTGATACTCCAATATTATTTATGTGTATTTTAACGGGTTTATTTTAAATGAGTGACATTTTGGGCGACAAATTTAAGGCGGGACATTTGTAGGGCGGACTTCAGTCCGCTTTTTAGCAATAGCGGATACAAATTTTTATGTGTCCCGTGTTAAATAGGTCGTTACATTTTGCTATTCACGCCATTTTTGGAAGACCCTCTCTTGCTGGGTTGGGTGAGGAGATGAAATTATGCCTTTAAAATCCCCCTCATCCCAACCTTCTCCCACTGGAGAGGGAGCCTTATTATATGAACTTGGGTCTTACACTGAGTAGTTACAATTTATCAATTTACCTTAATTTTGATAAATAAAACACAAAGTTTCGGGGTTTATTGAAATCCCGTTCCTTAACTGTGAGACTGTGAAAGTATTGTGCTTTTAGCCTCCCCCCTTGGGAAGGGGGGATTGAGGGGGGACCTATAAAAAGATAGGTCCTTGATATTATTTAGATTTTAATTACACTAAAACCTCCCCTAGCCCCTCCTTGATAAGGAGGGGGATTATACCGAATACTTTCACAGCCTCTGTATTAAAGCAGGGGGTTATACCAATCCCAATATATTTGCACTTAAACTCATATACCCAAGAAAAACCGTCATTCCTGTATGCTTTTAGCAGGAATCTATAGTGTGCGCATGGATTCCCGATTAAAGACTTCGGGAATGACGACCATTACAGTAATTATTTATTGGTATTAGGTATGAATCATATTCCCAATGGCTTAATTATTGCATGATTTAACGATTAACTTAGGCTATATCAAGCACACTATGCAGGAATTAAGCAGCGCAAAATCTATCGGAATACTCTTACTGGTATTAATCGCTCTTGCTTTATTTCTACCGCAAAGCCTATCTTTAGATCAACAAAGCTTACATTTATACGCCATTTGTTTTGCCGCCTACTTGCCAGCCTTGAGTTATCAGCTATCCCGATTAAAATACCCACTCAGCTGGTTAGTGACTTTTAGCGCTTCAATATTAATTGGCGGCCTTTGGTATTTCATTATTCAGCCCATTTATCCGGCTAGCGCACTGATGTTAAGCGTTGCCGTTGCTTGCGGAAACTACATAATGCTACGCATTAAATAAGCCAAAAAACTCATTAGAACACGTCAAATAACAAAGTTTAATTAATAACTATGAATATTCCGTTTATAAAAAAGCAAATCGGCTTCACGCTCGTTGAACTTTTAGTCGTGATGTTGATCTTAACAGCGCTTGCATCTGTTACTCTCGACTTCACCAAAGACTTCGCCTTTCAAGGGCGCTATGAAGTGACCAAAGATCGCTATGAAAAGGTTAAACGAGCGATTATAGGCCGACCTGATGTATTGATTAATGGGCAGCCTGATATTTCGGGATTTGTGGCGGATATGGGGCGGTTGCCGAGGAATATACAGGAATTGTTGGTGCAGAATTATTGTAGTGATGATTATCGGGTTTCGAATAATACACCTAATTCATCTGGTATCACTGATGCTACAGGAGCAACACCAAAAGAGTGGTGTACAAGTAAAACGCCAAATGGAGTTTGGCATACTGCAAGTTGTACTGATGCAACTAAAACTACACAAGCAACTTGCGAGGCAGCTTCTGAAACTTGGTCTGTATGGGATGGGCCTTATTTAACAACTCAAAACCCTGATTATAAAGCGAATGCTATTTCTGATGGGTGGGGTAATGAGGCAACAGAGTTAACGGATCATAATTATGGCTGGGAAGTTTGTTTAGGTGCCAGTGTCGCTGGAGCTTGCTATACATCTAGTCCGGTTATTAATTCAGGTGATTTAATCATATTAAGCAAAGGTAAAGATCAGGCTGTGGGTGGGACGGGAATCTATGATTTAGATTATCCTGCGGGATTAAGCACTTCCAGTCCATCTATAAATAACGCAGATTGGACAGTGGATATTGCAAGCTTACAAGCAGTAGTGCCTACGCCAAGTAATGGTGAATGTTTAAATGCAGTTTGTAGTGACCCAGTTTATGGTGTGTATACAAACTGTCTACAACCACGGTCAGATTGGCGTATTGGTGTTTGTAGTGTTGACCCTTCAATTAATACTAGTTCAGGGCTGTGTGCCTCAGTTTCAGGAGCGTGGACACCAATAGGTATTTGTACCGTTGATCCATTGGTTAATGTAATTGAATCTGATTGTACGACAGCATTAGGAGTTTGGGCTATTGGTATTTGTAGTAATCCATTGAATACAACCCAAGTAACTTGCGAACAAGCAAGGGCATCTTGGTTAGGTTGTGATACGTCTCCGAGCACTAATTTAACTAAAACTGCTTGCGATACTGCTTTGGGTAACTGGGAATCAGCCCATGAAAATAACTGCCAAAAAGGTGGGGGGTTATGGACAAGTACTCGCAATGTTTGCTTTAAAGTTACAAGAAACTCTACATCGTATTATTCGGCTAATTCATCTATTACTGAAGATAGTCAAAATCATCTTATTAACTATGGTACCGCTCAAAGAATTCCAATTGGTAATATTTCGGTAGGTATATACCCTTCTGATGATGCCGTATGTGACGCGAATGACGATGATGTAACTTATCCTGCAATATGTATTAATACTGGGACACATGCAAATTTTACTCAGGCTAACTGTGAAACTCATAACGGACAATGGTTGGTAGGCGCAACACCTGCTGAAAGCAGCTGCAGCAATATGGGGACAGGAGCTAATGGTGTTTTATGCACAGGTATAACGGGTCCACAACTTGGGGGGACTTGGAGTAATAAAGATCAATTGTTATTAAAACTTGTGCCTAATGCAACGCTTCCTATAATTAATTGGTAACGTATAGCAAGTAGCCCGTATGCAGCTTGCGGAATATGGGGCTGGGTAAAACACAATGCTATGAGGGATAACTCGGATTACGGTGCATCGGTGGCTTTTGTAATGGTATTTTGTAAATATTGACTTGGGTGGTCGCACTCCCGTATTCCGCAGGCTGCATACGGGCTACGGAGGGTGTATGGTCAATTACCGGCGGGTTTATGTTGAGGGCGGGACGTACTTTTTTACGCTGACGCTTAAAAATCGGCAGGCAAACTATTTGACTGCGCATATTGATGCATTGAGGGAATCATTTGCTTATGTGAAAAAACAATATCCGTTTGTCATTATTGCTATTGTGATTTTGCCGGAACATCTACATTGTGTGTGGCAATTACCCGAAGGCGATGACAAATATGCGATGCGCTGGCGTTCGATCAAAAGTCGATTTACTCACTTGCTGGTTAAATCGCCTAAATCTCGTTCCCACGCTCTGCGTTGGAATGCAGTTTGTGACGCTCTGCGTCACGGAACGCAGAGCGTTCCCGTATGAATTCCCACGGAGACTGTGGGAACTAGGGAATCTATGGCAATCGCGCTATTGGGAACATACCATTCGGAATGAAGCGGACTTATTGAACCATATTGATTACATACACTTTAATCCGGTAAAACACGGCTGGGTCGAATCCGTTGTCGATTGGCCATATTCTTCGTTCCATCAATTTGTCGAGCAAGGCCAGCTCGAGCCGAATTGGGGATTAAACGGTGTTAATAGTAGCCAAAACTTTGGTGAAAGGTAGCCCGTATGAAGCTTTTCGGAATACGGGGTTGGATAAGCAAATGCTACGAAGGCGTAATGTAGGGTGCGGGGGAGGTGGTTGCATTCCCGTATTCCGCAGGCTGCATATGGGGTACGGTCGAACAAAATACAATTATTTATATCAAAAATAAACAGGAACCGATAAAAAATGTCTAAAACAAAAATAACCATGAGCGTCATTTTACTGCTGGTACTTGCTGGCGCGAATGCTTGGGATTACTGGCTAAAACCTGCGCCTATGGCTCCTGAATTGACGCTAAGCACGTTGAGCGGTGAAAGCTTGAGCTTGCAAGCATTACAAGGCAAGCCGGTATTGGTGAGTTTTTGGGCAACGAGTTGTGGTTTATGTGTAATGGAAATTGATGACTTGATCGCTTTGCATAAGGAATATCAGGCTCAAGGTTACACCACATTGGCGGTGGCTTTATCTTATGATTCTTTGCCGAATATTAAAGCAATGACAGAAAGCAGGTCATTACCTTATAAAGTGATTTTTGATAAACAAGGCAAATATGCAGAAGCGTTCGGCGGGGTACGTATGACACCAACGCATTTTTTAATATCGCCTGAGGGTCAGATTGTTTGGCAAAATGTCGGGCCGATTGATCGCGCACAATTAAAGAGTTTAATTGCCCCGATGTTGTCGCCAGCTTAAGCGGTATAAAGCGGTTATTAACAGAGCTTTAACATACAGATACCCACGATTATAGTAGGGTACGCATTGCGTACCTTTTGTACGGGCAAGGTATGCGATGCATACCCTACATTAATGTGTCTAGCAAAAAATGATATAAAGTAGCCCGTATGCAGCTTGCGGAATACGGGAAAGGTACTGCAAGAATAGCTGATGCTAGAAATAAATGAGGACAAAGAATGAAAGGTAATAATCAAAAGGGTGTGACACTACTTGAGCTGACTGTGGTGCTTTTAATTTTGATCGCATTGGCAGGTTTGGCAATTCCCTATATTGGCGGTACCAGCCGTAAAGTGCTTTGTGATGCAACCGATGTGTCGATGGCGAATATTAAAAAAGCGATTATGGATAGGTATTATTTGGATACGTTGGGATATTTCCCTAAAGATACTAAAGATAAAACTGATCTGACTGATTATAGCCTTGAGTATTTAATGACGAAACCAACTGAATGGTCAGTTTTTGACCCTGATAGTCAAGTGGGCTGGCGTGGGCCTTATGTGCAGGGTGGGATGGTATTAGATAGTACGAATGAGGGAGTATTACTAGCAAACTTTAAAAGTTTAACTTATACGAATAAAGTCTTAGCAGATGGCCAGACTATCATTCTTGATAGTTGGGGGAGACCTATGATTCTTCAAGTTACTACTTGTTCTAATTGGGATATAACTGCCGTTTCTGGAGATTGTGCACGTTTAGTTTCTGCAGGTTTTGGAGGTGGTATTAGTTTAGCTAATGGCGATATTGATACTCAAATCTTAGACGACTCAGGCACTGCAACTGTTCAGGAGCAGCACCGTCAAAATGACGACCGAATTTTATACCTAAATGCCCCAACCCCAGCAGTAGATATAAATCCATCTTGTGGTGATTGATAATCCCGTAGCCCGTATGAAGCCGGCGGAATACGGGATAGTCGATGCACCTGATTCCCGTATTCCACTGGGTTGCATGCGGGCTACAAAAGCTTAGTTGTTTAGCTCGCAATAAATAAACCACCCAAACCTCGTTCCCATGCTCTGCGTGGGAATGCAGTTTGTGACGCTCAGCATCCCCGTATGAATTCTCATCGCTCCGCATACAAATTAGCGCTATTAAGTTGTGTGTAACATCCGTTAATAATACCGAGATACCCAGTATTATATTGCTCTTAGGAGCTGGAGCTAAATAACATGAGATCATAAATATTCTGTGGGAGCGACTTTAGTCGCGATATCGTGGCTAAAGCTACTCCTACAAAAGGCGAGATCCGCATATTATTTATTTAACTGAAAGGCGGGCTGAAGCCACGCCCTACGAGTGGTTGCAGAGACTATGAACGGGTAGATTTCTTCTTATTTAACCAAACAATTTCTTATTGATACGCTGTAAAAATGTCGGATGCAACAGGTCTTTAACCTGCTGGGTTTCGTTCGATTCTGGGGCGATACTTTGCATGCTGGTAAATAATTCCTCTGCCTGTTCGGTTTGTTCCTTCGCGGCATAATACTGACAAAATACCGAAGTAAAGCCGGTGTATTCAGTAATATGAAATTGATTTCTTTTTGGGTATAGCGATTTCAAGTCAAATTGATTGGCAAATATTGTAGGAATTTCATCGGGGTTATCTTCTGCTAAACATAACCTAGCGTAGTTACAGCGCGCAAAGATATTTTTAGGGTTTTTCTGATAATTTTCGGCAATCACTAGTTTTTGCTTTTTTGGATCAACTCGCCCGTAAGCAATTGCCAAACAGCTGTAAATCAAGGGTAGAGGATAGGATTCTACTAATTCTAATAAACGTGGAATAACTTCTGCGCCATTAGTTTCCGCTTGTTCTGAAATTGCGTTAAATTCATCTTGAATATCTTGCGGCAGATTACGAAAGCGTTGATCTAAAATTGGCGCATTGGTGATTTCATAAGTTGCAGTATCGGCGACGGGGTTGTAATTAAGTATATGTTGCTTTGTTCTTGTTTTTTTTGACATAGTTTTTATTGGCCGAAGCGGTTTGTGAGTGTGTAAGAGTAGGGCGGACTTCAGTCCGCTTGTGTGCTCAATGCTGTTGACTAAGCCTTTTCTCCAGTAGGAGAGGACTTTAAGCCGAGAGCATTATTGCGTATATTCTGGATTATATTAGCGGACTGAAGTCCGCCCTACCTTTTTGTATTTTACTCTGTGTTTAAGCTTGAGAAAAATAATTGCTGACTTAGTTTAATGCTGGTAGTTTAAATGCGTATTTAACTATAAAACAAGCTTATGAGCGATTTTGACCAAGCACGAGAAATAATTGGCAAGTTACAAACAAATTTAGGGCTAGTGATCTTAGGCCAGCAGCGTACTTTACAGTGGTTGTTGGCGGCTTTTAGTGCGGGCGGGCATGTTTTGCTGGAAGATGTGCCGGGAACGGGAAAAACGACTTTAGCTAAGGCTCTGGCTTTATCTTGTGAGGCTGATTTTCAGCGTATTCAATTTACCCCTGATTTATTGCCATCGGATATTTTAGGTATTTCTATTTTTGATCAACAGCAGCAAAGTTTTCGTTTTGAGCAAGGGCCGGTGTTTTGTCATATTCTATTGGCGGATGAAATTAATCGCGCTTCACCGCGTACGCAGTCTGCATTATTAGAAGCAATGGCGGAAAATCAAGTGAGTATTGAGCGTAATATTCGTCGCTTACCAGCGCCATTTTTTGTTATTGCCACGCAAAATCCAGTGGAATTTCATGGGACTTATCCCTTGCCCGAAGCGCAATTAGACCGTTTTGCGATGAAATTTAGTTTGGGCTATGTTTCACAAGAGCAAGAAGTCGCCATTTTGCAATCTCAGGGTCAAGCACATCCCGTTGAGACTTTAACTGCCTGTATTAAATTTACCGAGTTACAGTTATTACAACAGCAAGTGAAACAAGTACCGGTTAGTGTGGAATTGCAGCGTTATATTGTGGCGTTAGTTGCGGCAACGCGCAGTGTGGATGAAGTTAAATTAGGAGCAAGTCCGCGAGCTTCATTAACTTTAATGAAGTGCGCACAGGCTTTGGCTTTAATTGATGGTTATGATTTTGTCACGCCTGATGTGATTCAAGAATTAGCTGTACCGATTATTGCGCATCGATTGGGCTTAGAAGCACAAAGTCAGTTCTCAGGTGTCGATGCGGAAGCGTTAGTACGTGATATTGTTCAGCAAGTGCTTGTGCCAGTTTAGTGATGTTAAGCCGCTGGGTATTGCGTCAATATATGCGGGTGTTTCGTGTCAGTCGCTGGATGCGCTTGCATTTTACCTTGATGGGTAAATTATGTTTGATCGTCTGTTTGGTCGCAGGTGTGTATGGCGTAGATACTAAGTCCAGCACGACTTATCAATTGTTTGTTTTTGTTTTGGTATTGCTGGTTTTTGCTTTATTAGGTAGTTTGTTTAATCGCTTAAGGGTGACTATTACTCGTCAGTTGCTACGCTATGCGACGGTGGGGGAACCTTTTATTTATAGTGTAACGGTGAACAACAGCACAAAACATAATTACCGTGATTTAGCTTTAGTTGAGCAATTAATAGAGCATTTTCCTAATAACGCGGAGCTAGCTGATTTCTACCAATTGGCTGATAAGTCTTGGTATAAAAGAGCTGTGAGCTTTCGTCATTGGCGGCGTTATTTGATCTATCAACGGGGGGCTTATATTGATGAGAAAACAATTGCTTTTCTTGGTGCCCAGCAGTCAGAGCAAGTTAAATTATCCTGTACTCCGCTAAGGCGCGGCAAATTAAATTTTTCTGGGGCTTATATTGCCAAAGCGGATTTATTGGGCTTGTTTCAGCGTTTGTATTTTGCGCCTCAAGTGCAAAGTTGTTGGGTATTACCTCGGCGTTATCCTGTTAAAACTTTGGCTTTAAGTGGTAAACGACATTATCAATCCGGTGGTGTTAGTTTGGCGAATTCCGTTGGGGATTCATCTGAATTTATGTCTTTACGTGAGTATCGGCAAGGGGATGCTTTAAATCGGATTCATTGGAAAAGTTTTGCGCGGCAGGGTAAGTTGATTGTTAAAGAGTACCAGGATGAATATTTTGTGCGTAGAGCTTTGGTGTTAGATTCTGAACTAGGCCCTCTAAATCGAGAGTTGTTTGAGGCGGCGGCTTCAGTGGCGGCATCGTTAGTTATGAGTGAACGGCAGCAGGATGCTTTGTTGGATTTAATGTTTGTTGGTCATGAGGCGCACCGGTTCACCGCTGGGAGAGGTGTGGATCATTTACCACATTTACAAGAGATTTTAGCGGCAGTTCAGCCTAGTGGTGTAGAGTCTTTTTCTCAATTAATGCAAGCGGTGCAGGCGCATATTCAGAAATGCAGTAGTTTAGTTTGTGTTTTATTACATTGGGATATGCAGCGTCAGGATTTTATACAGAAGCTAAAGGCACAAGGTGTGCCGTTGGCGGTTTTTTTAATACATGATGGTTCCCTGATTAAAGCAGAATTAAAGTATACGCCTGAACATTTTTATTTGATTGATGTACAGCATATTGCAGAGGATTTGGCGGCTGTATGATCATTAGTTTGTTGTCACTCATAAGCTGGGGCTGGCTAACGCAAAATTGGCTGGCTACCATTATTTTAGTTTTGCTGATAGTGGGGCGGTTTTTAAGTGCTTGGCGCTGGGACCTACAGGTGACGCAGTTTTATCGTATTGGTGATTTTGTTACGGTATTGTTTGTGGCCGCATTACTTTATTTTTTATTTGCACATACTGATCAAAAGCCAGTTTTTATTTTATTAGCATGGCTGCCTGCCTTTTTTGCACCGGTATTATTGGCGCAATTATATAGTGTGCATAATCAATTGCCGATGGGCACGTTGTTTTATTCGGTACGCAAAAGAGATAAACAAGAGCAGCTTGATTTTCAGCTGCCTTATGCCGCTATTTGTCTGTTATCTGCGGGTGCAGCGAATGATAAGTCATGGCTTTATTTTGTGTTAATAACGGTGTGTTTCAGTGCTATTTTATGGACTGTACGTTCAAAGAATAGTTCGTTTGTACTTTGGTTTATTGCTATAGGTTTTGCAGTCGGGCTATCTTATGCGGGGCAATTTTCTTTACGTCAATTACAGGTGGTTAGTGAAGATTTTTGGGTGGAGTTATTAAGCGATTGGCAAACCGACCCGTTTAAAAGTATGACTTCGATTGGCGATATAGGTGATTTGAAACTGTCGAATAAAATTGAATTTCGGGTTAAGTCATCTGAGCCTTTATTGTTGCTACAATCGAGTTATGATCGTTATTTAGGTCAGTCGTGGTTAGCTTCAAAGCGTATTTTTAGTGATCAGCCTAATTATTCAGTGCTTGCTAAAAATAAGCGGATAAAACAACTAGACGTATTTCAATCAGTTAAACGCACAACGATATTGGCCTTACCTAGTGGTACGGTGGGTATTAAGGGCTTAGAAGGCGCGCAATTACAATACACGCCATTAGGTGCAGTAAAATTAACTGAAGCCCCTGACTTTGTTAATTATCAGGTGGATTATACGGGGCAAGCGTTTGCTGAAACTAGCGAACTGGATTTACAAATACCGCCACAGCATCAGGCTTGGCTGAAAACCATTAAGCAAGAATTAAAGCTTGAGCAACAAGAGCCAGCGCAGATTGCTTTGGCGATTAAAGAATATTTTCAACGCAATTATTATTACAGTTTATTTTTAGGCAAAGAAGCGAATGCGGATAAAGCCTTAGAGACGTTTATGCTAGAACGTAAAGCAGGGCATTGTGAATATTTTGCGGTCGCTAGTGTCTTGTTATTGCGCAGTTATGGTATTCCTGCGCGCTTGGCGAATGGTTATGCGATGCAGGAATACAGTGAGGCAGAGCAGTTGTATATCGTGCGCCGTCGGCATGCACATGCTTGGGCAATCGCGGCAATTAATGGGCAATGGCAAGCCGTTGATGCAACGCCCGCGCAATGGTTGGATATGGAGGAAGAGCAGGCGGATTTATGGCAGCCTGTTTATGATTTATTTTCTAGACTACATTTTTATTATAAACAGTGGCGTTATCAGCAAGCGCTAGCAGGCGATGTGAATAATGATTATTCCATGCAAATATTCATTATGGTGCTATTGGTGTTAGTTTTATTGTGGCGTTTGTGGGCTTCAAGGCAGTATTTATTGCGTACTGAGGCTGATTCTAGCGAGAAGGTAGAGAAGCGAGATTACCCTGGGCAAGATTCAGGTTTGTATCTAATCGGTCAAGCCTTAGCGAAGACCGATAAGGCACGTAAGAAAAATGAGTCTATTGCGGTGTGGGCTAAGCGCATTGATGATCATTCTTTAATTGAAATCAGTAAACTGCATTATCGGTATCGCTTTGATGCTGATAATTTTAGCGCTGGCGATAAGTCTAAATTAAATCTAGCGGTGCAGCATTGGCTGGCAAAATAACCTGGGATGGCTCTATTTTGTGGGAGGGACTTTTAGCCGCGATTTCATACACGTCGCGGTTACCCCCCCCCTCCCACAAAGTATTGCTAGAGCTTGAATACCTTACTTAGCTGTAGCTGAGCCACGAGAGCGTGATCTATTGTTACGATTTCTACTGCTAGGACTATTGCCTTGTTTGTTGGTGCCAGAGCGCTGTCCATCGCGGTGCTCTACTCTTGGTTTTTTCGGTTTTTTAGCCTTGAACGGGCGTGTATCTAAGCGTGATTCCGGTAAGCTATGTACAGGGTCAAAACCCTCAATAATCTCACGAGTTAGTAACTGCTGAATAAGACGTTCAATATCAGATAGCTGCTCAAATTCATCGGCGCTGACTAAGGATACGGCTTGGCCTGATGCACCTGCACGACCGGTACGGCCAATACGATGCACATAATCTTCAGGAACATTCGGTAAGTCAAAATTCACCACTTGGGGTAGTTGGTCAATATCTAAACCACGCGCGGCAATATCTGTAGCAACTAAAATTCGCACTGTACCGGCTTTAAAATCAGCTAAGGCTCTGGTGCGTGCGCCTTGGCTTTTATTGCCATGAATAGCGGTAGATTGAATACCTTCTGCTTCTAAGTGACTGGCAAGTTGGTTTGCACCGCGCTTAGTTCTAGTGAATACCAGTGCTTGTTGCCAGTTCTGTTCGTTGATTAACTTTGTTAGTAAGGGGGCTTTTTGTTTTTTATCAACCGGACAAATCCATTGTTTTACTGTTTCTGCTGTCGTATTGCGTGGGCTGACCGACATTTCTACAGGGTTATGGACAATGCCTTTTGCTAACTGACGAATCTCATTTGAGAAGGTGGCAGAGAATAATAAGTTCTGACGTTGCTTAGGTAAGAAGGATAATATTTTACGAATATCGTTGATAAAGCCCATATCTAACATGCGATCAGCTTCATCTAAGACTAAGATCTCTAGCTGTGAAAATCTAACGGCATTTTGGTTATATAAATCTAATAGTCGACCTGGCGTTGCCACTAGGATATCCACGCCGCCGCGTAGACGCATCATTTGTGGATTTATTTTTACGCCACCAAAAACAACGGCAGACTTTAGCGGTAAGTTTTTACCATAGTTTGTGATGCTTTCTTCAACTTGAGCGGCTAGTTCACGTGTTGGCGTTAAAACTAATGCACGTACTTGGTTTGCTGGTGCGCGTTGACCTTTAGAGAGTAACTCTAATAAAGGTAATGTAAAGCCCGCCGTTTTTCCCGTGCCGGTTTGTGCGGCAGCCATAACATCCTTACCTTCGAGAATTGCTGGAATTGCTTGTGATTGTATGGGGGTGGGTGTGTCATAACCTTGTGCGGTTACAGCTTCAAGAATAGGGGGGGATAGGCCTAGGGAGGCAAAACTCATAGATTTTCTCTTTTAAATTGGAATTACTTTTTGCGATAGGAAGGAAATAATGTCCGAAAAGCGGGCATGATGACTGTTCCATTTCTTAGTGCGGACACGTAGTCTACAGGAACTTAGGTGTAGGCATGAAATAAATTACTAGATTTCCTTGATAAATAAAAAATGCAGTTATTTTTGAGGTTTTGAATGGGTGATCTATTAGCTAAACCATTGTATTTTTTCTGAAAACAGGTAGAAATAATGATTTCCTAGTTTGTTGATCATTTTAGGAGAGTAATAGATGGATTAGCGTAAAGCTTGCTTATTATATGGTGGTGAGAGGTCGATATTTCAAGTGAGGGTATACAGAAGTCCCTGCTTAGGTAGGGTAGTTGCAATGATTACCATAAATACACTACCTCGCTTAAGCGAGGTCTCCTATGTGCTAAGCATCGGATGCAATGGCACGGTTCTTATTGCGTATCCATTCACTCCAAGAGCCTGCATAAAGTTTAGAGCTGGCTAACCCCGCTATTTCCATAGCCAATAAATTGTGACAAGCCGTGACACCTGAACCACACATATGCACGACTTGTGTGGCAGGAGTTTGACCGATTAATTCGTGAAATTGTTGCTGTAATTCAGCTGCTGGTAAAAATCGGCCTTGGGTATCTAAATTCAATTGGAAAGGTCGGTTTAGTGCTTTGGGAATATGTCCGGCAACAGGATCTAAAGGTTCGATTTTGCCTTGATAACGTTCGGCGGCACGGGCATCAATTAATGTAATGCTATTTTTAGCTAGCTCTTGTTCTAATGTTTGCACGTTCACTAAAGCTGAGCAGTTTACATACGGACGATAGATAGCAGGGGTTGATTTAGGCAGATGAGTCGTGATTGGGTGTCCCTGTTTTTGCCAATAAGATAATCCGCCGTCTAAAACAGCTACTTTCTCATGGCCTAAATAGCGTAATAACCACCAGAAGCGACTCGCAATAGCTCCACTAACATCATCATAAATAACAATTTGGCTGGTATTGGTCACGCCCCATGCGCTTAATTTTTTTATTAGCGCATTGAAATCAGGTAAAGGGTGACGACCAGTAAATGAGTTTATAGCTGAGGATAAATCACGATCTAAATGAGCGTATCTGGCATTAGGGATATGTCCGTGTCGATATGCTGTTTCACCGGTTTGGGTATCGGCTAAATTAAAACGCGAATCAAATATAAACCAGTTGCTTTGGTTGATATTGCTGGCCAAGTCTTCGGGGGAGATGAGAGTAGTAAATTCCATATTTAGACCGTTAAAATGATTTTGCCGATATGCTGGCTGGATTCCATTAATGCATGCGCCTTTTTGGCTTCAGCTAAAGGAAAGGTTTGGTGAATGATAGGTTTTATTTGCCCCGTTGCCAATAAAGGCCAAACATTTTTTTGTAATTGCTGAGCTATTGCGGCCTTAAAGTCGGTATTACGGGCGCGCAGAGTGGAGCCTGTAATACTTAAGCGCTTGAGCATAACGGGTAATAGATTAATGTCTGCCTTGATACCATTTTGTAAAGCAATATGCACTAAGCGGCCATCAAAATTCAGGCATTTTATATTGCGTGGGAAATAATCACCGCCAATCATATCTAATATAACGTCCACGCCGTTGCCATTAGTATGATTTTTGATTGCTTGAACAAAATCTTGTTCGTGGTAATTAATCGCTAGATCAGCACCTAGTTCTGTACAGAATTGACATTTCTCATCGCTACCTGCAGTAATAATTACGTTAGCGCCAAAGGCTTTTGCGAGTTGTATTGCGGTAGTGCCTATACCGCTACTGCCGCCATGAATTAATACCGTTTCATTAGCTTTTAGTTGAGCGCGGTCAAATAGGTTGCTCCAAACGGTGAAATAGGTCTCGGGCAACGCAGCGGCTTGTGTAAAGCTCAAGCCTTTTGGAATGGGTAAGGATAATGATGCGGCCGCAGTGCAATATTCGGCATAGCCTCCACCTGTAACTAAAGCGCAGACTTTATCACCGATTTTTAAATGTGATTGGGTATTACCTAAATCAACAATAACACCGGCAACTTCTAAACCTAAAATATCCGAAGCCCCTTCAGGAGGTGGATAAAGTCCTTGGCGTTGCATAATGTCGGGCCGGTTTATTCCGGCAGCATGGACTTTTATTAATACTTCGCTAGGTTTTGGTGTGGGTGTAGCCTGATAAGTGAGGCTTAGCGCAGTTGATAAGTGAGATATAGCAAGCATGAATGGTTACTGTGGTTAAGGGTGGCTTGAGGCTTTTAGTTATTTATACCTAGTGACTTAAGGGTGTCGATAGTGATTTGACCTACTGCTAAGTTTTTCTCTTTTTGGTAGCTTGCAATGGCGCGAACAGTACTTGAGCCGATAATTCCGTCAATAATGCCAGGATTGTACCCTGCTGCTAATAATGCTTGTTGTAGTTTGCGCACAATAATTGGGGTGATATTAATGCTACACAAAATAGCGTGCCAATGTAAAAAGCTAACTGCTTCTTGCTGTTCAGTGCTGGCAACTGTTGTCGGCATTAGAATTCTGGCGTAGCACTCGTCAGTAGTTGCGTTAGTGGGAATTAAGGGTGGTGTTTTTGGTGATAATAAATCATTAGCAGTATTGACGTGTTCTGCGTTAGTTGACTCTAGTTGGTGATTGCTAACAGGTGAAGCTTTAGCTGATTGTAACTGACGATTCAAGTCAGTAAGTTGCAGTATGGTCTGGTTGGACTTTTTGATCTTCGTTTCTAGTTCATTTTTTTGAATTCGTGATTGATCAAGTTCATTCTGCATCTTCATTAGCTTGCTATCAGAGCTTGTAACACACCCTGAGATAAGCAATGCAGAGGTGATGGTGCTTATTTGTGTTTTTAATTTCATCATCTTGCTTCCTTTGGACTTTATTTGGGGGGTGGTATTGAGCAAAGAGAGTATCAATATATTTAAGGAGGATTATAAATGAGGGGGGGGTAATGATTGAGTATATACGTTTTAACCTTAAGTAGTCATACACAATGAGTTTAAGTGTGCTTCTGGATTTCTGGTTGCAGGAGTGCAATAAATAGCAGAAAGTTTTTTCAGTTTATGGCTTAATAGCAAGCTATTAAGTTTATGGCTCTTATGTAGAGTTCATTACTTGCCATTAAATACAGGAAATTCCTTTGAGCCAAACCCCTTTTTCAACACTTAAATTAAAACCTGGTTTACTATCCAACCTGTCAACCTTGGGTTATGAGACGATGACGCCCATCCAAGCGCAAAGTTTACCGCATATTTTGGCAGGGAAAGATGTTATTGCCCAAGGGAAAACGGGCTCAGGAAAAACAGCTGCTTTTGGATTAGGCTTATTGGAAAACCTTAATGTAAAACGCTTTCGTATACAAACGCTAGTGCTTTGCCCAACTCGAGAGTTGGCTGATCAGGTCGCAACAGAGATTCGTCGATTGGCGCGTGGAATCCATAATATTAAAGTATTAACTTTATGTGGTGGCGTACCCTTTGGGCCTCAAGTCGGATCACTAGAGCATGGCGCGCATATTGTGGTGGGCACGCCGGGTCGTGTTGATGAGCATTTACGCAAAGGGACTTTACGCCTTGATGATTTGAATACCTTTGTGTTGGATGAGGCAGACCGTATGATGGAAATGGGCTTTCAAGAGGCGGTAGAGGATATTGTCGACTTAATGCCTGAGCAACGCCAAACGTTATTATTTAGTGCGACGTTTCCTGAAGAAATAAAGTCTATCACTCAGCGTATTATGCTTGAGCCAGTGATGGTGAAAGTTGAATTTAAACATGACGAGCTCAGTATTAAGCAGCATTTTTATAAGGTTGATGATAATGATCAGCGCTTGACGGCTGTGCGTTTATTACTTTTGCAGCATAGGCCAGAATCAACTGTTATTTTCTGTAATACTAAGAAAGATGCTCAGGAAGTAGCCGATGAGTTGCATCATTTTGGTTTTAGTGTGATGGCTTTACATGGTGATTTAGACCAAAGAGACCGAGACCAAACCTTAGTGAGATTTTCTAATAAAAGTGTTTCTATCTTGGTTGCAACCGATGTTGCAGCACGTGGTTTGGATATTGATTCTTTGGATGCGGTGATTAATTATCATATTGCGCGTGATCCTGAAATCCATATACACCGTATTGGTCGTACAGGAAGGGCCGGCAGTAAAGGCATAGCTTGTTCTTTAATTAGCGATAAAGAAAGTCATAAAGTGATCGCCCTGGGTAATTATTTAGATATAGCGATAGAAGGTGAGCCTTTGCCGTCGATTAATGTTTTGGATAAGCCAGTATTTGGGCCTGAAATGGCAACGTTACAAATTGAAGGTGGTAAAAAGCAAAAAGTACGCCCAGGTGATATTTTAGGTGCATTGACTGGAGAAAAGGGTGTCGCAGGTAATCAGGTCGGTAAAATTAATGTTTTTGATAGCTGGGCCTATGTTGCTGTTAAGCGTGAAGTTACGCAAATCGCATTGAAAAAACTAGGCCAAGGCCAATTAAAAGGGCGTTCATTTCGGATTAGGTTGATTCGGGATTAGTTTTTTAGACTATTTTATAAATGCAAGGCAGGGTCATGCGCGCGAGTGTGGCTCTGCCTTTTTTGTTTATCGTCAAGTGGCGTTCCTCGCTGCTATGATCGCGCAACTCATTGTCTTACCATCTCTTTCTCTATGTGATTGTTGGTGAACGATCAATCATCTGTTCTAAAATTTAAACTCATTTTGATAAATAAACTTAATTTTTAAGTGAATTTTGATTTTCCTTTTATGTAAATTTAAGTGGAATCGGAGAAGAATGAAAATCAAGGTAACTTTTGGTCGTTATCCTGTGATGTCAGGTGAATCCTAATGATTTTCCATCTGATGTAAATCTTGTTTTCCGAGGAGTTAGAAAAATGAAATTTAATAAATCAATAATGGCAGTTAGTATCGCACTTGCTTTAGGCTTGTCTTCAGCTGTATATGCGGAAGGTGAGACTACTTCTGCTGATACAAGTGGAGATGCTTCTAGTTCAGCTAATGACAGTTCAAAAGCGTCAACTGATAACAGTGCTAATGACAATATCGGTAATACTGCTGATTCAAGTAATGATAGTAGTACTAGTGACAGCAATGACAATAACAGCGCAACTGATGTAGATAATACAGATGTTGCTGTAACTGATGTTGCTAATGATAAAAGTGCTAACGATAGCAATGACAATAACAGCTCAACTGATGTAGATAATACAGATGTTGCTGTAACTGATGTTGCTAATGATAAAAGTGCTAACGATAGCAATGACAATAACAGCTCAACTGATGTAGATAATACAGACGTTGCTGTAACTGATGTTGCTAATGATAAAAGTGCTAACGACAGCAATGACAATAACAGCTCAACTGATGTAGATAATACAGATGTTGCTGTAACTGATGTTGCTAATGATAAAAGTGCTAACGACAGCAATGACAATAACAGCTCAACTGATGTAGATAATACAGATGTTGCTGTGACTGATGTTGCTAATGATAAAAGTGCTACTGACAGCAATGACAATAACAGTAATACCGATGTAGATAATACAGATGTTGCTGTAACTGATGTTGCTAATGATAAAAGTGCTACTGACAGCAATGACAATAACAGTAATACCGATGTAGATAATACAGATGTTGCTGTAACTGATGTTGCTAATGATAAAAGTGCTACTGACAGCAATGACAATAACAGCAATACCGATGTAGATAATACAGATGTTGCTGTGACTGATGTTGCTAATAATAAAAGTGCTAATGATAGTAATGACAATAACAGTAATACTGATGTAGATAATACAGATGTTGCTGTAACTGATGTACTGAATGATAAGAGTACTCATGATAGCAATGATGATAACAGTGATAACAGCACTGTTGATAGTAATGATGATAACAGTGATAACAGCTATGCATCGGCAACTGATGCCGCAGCTAACAACGGCAGTACTGCAATGTCAGACCGTAGTGATAATAGTTCTGCGAGTGCAAAGGGTCATGGCTCTGCAGCAGCTAATGGCGGCGGAGATGCGATCGTAGATAGCAGTGATAACAGCACAACTGATATAGATAATAGTTATGCAACAGCTTCTCATCGTAGTGCGGCTGCAAACGGCGGTGGCAGTGCAAGCGTCGACAATAGTGATAATAGCGTTACTAATGCTTCATCTGCTTCTGATGGTTCTGCTGCTACTGTTACAGGTGATGCGAGTTCATCTTATTCAGTAAATACAGCTTCTTTAGAAGGCTCTGTAACTGGTGCTGGTGCTGGATATGCTGGTGGCGGAATGGGTGGTATGCATGGCCACACTCCAACTTGGACTGGAGATAATAATGTAACTGACTCATTTAATGGCGCTGCTGGTATTAATCAGAATGCACAAAACCTTGGCGGTTCTTCTTTGATACAACAAGGTGTTGCTATCAGTGGAACGGTTAATGTTGGCCAATAAGATCGTTATCACTGTCAGTTTCTAGCTGCAGAGATCTTTGGGGTGGTGAGTGGTAAGGTTAAGTTAAGGTATTTACCGCTCATCATTCATTTTAAATGAATAAAGTAACTTGGAAGTTATCCAGTGATATTGGGTGAGGTATCTTAATAATGGAACCTCATTTGATATAAACCTTTTTAGGAGATGGAAAAATGAAATTTAATAAATCAATAATGGCAGTAAGTATCGCACTTGCTTTAGGCTTGTCTTCAGCGGTATACGCGGAAGGTGAAGTGACTACTTCGGCAGATACGAGCGGAGCTGGATCTAGTTCAGCAAATGATGAGTCACAATCGTCTGTCGATAATAGTACTAATGACAATATAGATAATACTGCAAATTCTAATAACGATAGCAGTGCAACTGATAGTACTAACGACAATAGCACTGCTGATGCAGGTAATATCGATGTTGGTGCAACAGATATTCTGAATGATAAAAGTACTAATGACAGCAATGATGATAACAGCACTACCGATGCTGGTAATGTCGATGTTGGTGCAACAGATATTCTGAATGATAAAAGTACTAATAACAGCAATGATGATAACAGCACTACCGATGCTGGTAATGTCGATGTTGCTGCAACAGACATTCTGAATGATAAAAGTACCAATGACAGCAATGATGATAACAGCACTACCGATGCCGGCAATACCGATGTTGCTGCAACAGACATTCTGAATGATAAAAGTACCAATGACAGCAATGATGATAACAGTACTACCGATGCCGGTAATACCAATGTTGCTGCAACAGACATTCTGAATGATAAAAGTACTACAGATAGCAATGATGATAATAGCAGTTCAGATGTAGGTAATACTGATGTTGCTGCAACAGACATTCTGAATGATAAAAGTACTACAGATAGCAATGATGATAATAGCAGTTCAGATGTAGGTAATACTGATGTTGCTGCAACAGACATTCTGAATGATAAAAGTACTACAGATAGCAATGATGATAACAGCAGTTCAGATGTGGGTAATACCGATGTCGCTGTAACTGATGTGTTGAACGATAAAAGTACCAACGACAGCAACGATGATAACAGCAGCTCAGATGTAGGCAATACAGATGTGGCAGTATCAGATGTTCTGAATGATAAGAGTACTCATGACAGCAATGACAACAACAGCGATAACAGTGCAGTTGATAGTCATGATGATTGGAGCGATAACAGCTACGCCTCAGCTACTGATGCAGCAGCGAACTATAACAGTACTGCAAAGTCTGATCGTAGTGATAATAGCTCTGCTAGTGCAATGGGTATGGGTAATGCATCTGCAAATGGCGGTGGTGATGCTATTGTAGATAGCAGTAATAACAGCACAACTAATATAGATAATAGCTATGCAGAAGCTTCTGAAGGTAGTGCCGCTGCAAATGGTGGTGGTGATGCGACTGTAAATAATAGTGATAACAGTGCTTATACCTCTGCAGATGCTTCTAATGGTTCTGCTGCAGCTATTACTGGTAATGCGACTTCATCTTATTCAGTGAATACAGCTTCTTTAGATGGCTCTGTAACTGGTGCTGGTGCTGGGTATGCCGCTGCTGGCGAAATGGGCGGTATGCAAGGTCACACTCCAACTTGGACTGGAAATAACAATGTAAATAACTCCTTTAATGGTGCTGCGGGTATTAATCAAAACGCGCAAAACCTCGGTGGTTCTTCTTTGATACAACAAGGTGTTGCTATCAGCGGTACAGTTAATGTTAATCCATAAGTTCTTGAGCGCAGTTGATTTTTAGCTGCGATGAGCTGTGAAACTGATGAGTGGTGCATTTTGTTGCCACTCATTGGTTTTTTCTAAGTGTGTAACATAACTACATAAGGGGGGGGTATGAAAAGAATCTGGATCTGTTGCATCCTGAGTCTCCTTATTGTTAAGAGTGCTTGGTCAGAAGACGTTATTTGGAGTGGGTATAGCGAGCATATTGTGTTGCTTGAATACCTAGATGAAGAGCGTGGCCAAGGTGGTGTTGATCTTTCTGTACTTAATGAAAGTAATGTACAGGCAACACTAACGGATAATATGGCAGTGAATAATACGACGGGGAACAATATAATAGATACCAGTTCCTTTGCCAATTCTGCCGGAATAATATCCGTCATTCAAAATACAGGAAATAATGTTATTATTCAAAATTCTACGGTTGTGAATTTTGTAATAACGCCATAATGAAATTATTTTTTTCAGTAGCCTCTTATATGAGGTACTTTTTTAGATTGGGTTTGATGCTTTTAGTGTCCGTTCCTAATGTTTATGCTGGTGATGTTATTTTAAGTAATGTTTTACCAGGAGGGACATATCAAATCCCCGTTAAAAGTTTTGTCGAGTTACGCTTTAAAACTGTCTATAAACAGCGCTATGATTTTAGTTGTGGTTCCGCTGCTTTAGCTAGTTTACTTGCCTTCCATTATGATGATGAAGTCGATGAACAGAGTGTATTTAAAGAGATGTATGCCGCAGGAGATAAGGAGAAAATTCATAAACAAGGTTTTTCTTTGTTAGATATGAAAATATACCTTGATCAGCGTGGTTATCGTTCAAATGGATTTAAAATAAGCTTAGATCAATTGATTAAAGCCGAAGTTCCTGCCATAACAATTATTAATAATAATGGCTATTTTCATTTTATTATTATAAAAGGCTTAAATGAATACGAGGTATTGATCGGTGATCCAGCAGTGGGTGTGAAAGTCATCGCCCGGGATGACTTTGAAGAAATGTGGGGGAATAGAATTCTATTTTTAATTCAGGATAAAAAGTTACTTGCCAACGAATTAAATAGTAACAGTGAGTGGAGTGCGAGGATTAAAGCCCCGTTAGGACTTGCTATTGATCGAACAAGCTTGGCAGCATTTAATATACAGCTTCTTGGTAACTCTGATTTTTAGCTTTATACAGGTGATTGTGATGAAAAAAATATGTTTGGGTTTTTATCGACAACTATTAATTATTGCCATTCCTGTGCTTTTGGTTTTTTCAGCTGATATTGCAGCTGATAGTTTAGGAGGATGGGAGCAGGCATCTGATGGTGAGTTAGCTGAAGTTAGAGGCGGCTTTATGCTTGCTAATGGTGTCGAAGTTGACTTTAGTTTTAAAAGACAGATCTTAATTGATGGCGAAGAAAATTATGTTATGAGTTACCAGCTACCTAAAGGAGCTCTTTTTAGAGTAGGACTGAATGATTTATCTCAAAGTAATGCACTCTTGAGTTCTGTGATTCAGAATAATATTGATAACCGGATTATCTCAAATATCACAACCTTTGATATTGGTCTTAGCGGTGCAAAACAGGCTGCAACTATTGCTAACGGACAAATGGATTTTCGTGATCTAATGCAATTTTAATAAAATTCATTCTCAGGGGCTCAATGGAATATGATAAAAAAAACATTAACTAAGAATATTTCACAGTTATATTTTTGTTTTTTTTATAAAGAGGAGATGCCTCTTTCATATCCAATAAAATCAACTGCTTTTATAAGCAATAAACAGAGTGTCAACAATTCTTGCAGTTATAACGGCTTTTGGTTTTCCTTATTGAAGTTATTTATTTGCTGTTTTATTTTTTTCAATATGACTGAGCTACAAGCAGACTCTAGCACACAGAGTGAGATTGAGCAGTTAAAAGTACTCATTGATAGCCAGCAGGAAGCATTTAAGAAGCAAAGTCAGCTTATCAATGCTCAAGGAAAGAAAATTCAAGAATTAATGTCTCAAGTGAACGCATTATCACGCAATGTGAGTGCTGATAAGGTAAGCACGCCAGTCAAAAATAAACAGCAAGCTATTAAAACAACGAGTACGAAGAGCAAATCCGCAAAGGTGAGTGGCCCACAAGCCATTAAACCAGTAGGCAAAAAACCGCCTAAGCCGAAAACACAAAGACCACCTGAAATTCCTAGGCTTAGCGATACTGTAGGCGGTGTTTTAACTCGCAAAGGTAATATTGTGGTCGAGCCTTCTGTGCAATATAACTTTACAGATACCAATCGTTTGTTTTTGGATGCATATACCTTTCTGCCGGCAGTGGTTATCGGGCTTATTGATGTGCGTGAAATTAAACGTCATAGCGTTTTTGCAAATTTAAGTCTTCGCTACGGTATTACGGATAGATTAGAATTTGATTTTAAAGTGCCTTATGTTTATAGGTCTGATGAACAGCGCTCTCGGGCTGTTAGTATTGGGGCTGAAAATGATGCAATATTTAATGCAACAGGGAGCAATATCGGTGATTTGGAGTTGGGTGTTAAATATCAGCTTAATAGCGGTACTGATGGATGGCCAATTTTTGTAGGTAATTTTATTAGTACGATTCCAACAGGAAAAAGTCCTTTTGATGTCGAGTATGTTGAATCAATAGCCTTACCGGGGGTTAGATTTCCTACTGAGTTGGCGACAGGAAGTGGTTTTTATAGCGTTCAGCCTAGTATTACAGCCCTTTATCCAACTGATCCGGCAGTGTTCTTTGGTGGGCTGAGCTATACTGTTAATCTTAAAACTGATGAAGATATTGGTGCGTTTGACCCTGGTGATACTTTGGGTATAAGTTTTGGCATGGGGGTTAGTCTTAATGAGCGTACCTCATTCAGTTTAGGTTATTCGCATCGGCATGTTTTTAACTCGTCACTAAATGGCAATACTATCGAGGGTAGTACTGCGGATGTCGGGCAATTATTAATTGGTTATTCTTACAAATTTGCAAAACAGACCTTGTTTAACTTGTCTTTGGGAATTGGTGTTACAGAGGACTCGCCTGACCTTAAGTTGGATTTCAGGGTGCCAATGACTTTTGATGTTGGGGCTCCATGGTAAGCTTGTGATGTCACCATGTTCTATTTACAGGATTATTTGCTTTGAAAGCTCTATGTGTTGATTGTTTTTACAGTTATTTTCTTGAGTAACTGTAAAATTTACTTAATTTAAAGGTAAAAAAACATAATTAATCAACGATATCTTTATTTAGAACTAATCTTGATGGCTTGAATTTTCAATCTTTTAATGAGTGTTGCCCATATAAGTGCCCATTTACATGGAGTATATGGACTCTTCTCTTGTGTTGGTTTTTATACAAATCATTGTTAAATTAACAATGATTTGTCGTGTGATTTGTGTCAGTTAATTTTACAATGTCCTATATTTAGTTGTATATTTTGTCTGTAAGTTTTTGATTTTTAGGTCGTTATTTTCGCTTGGCTTACCCCTTGCATTGTTTTGTAATCTACTCTTTAGAAAAGATTTCGCTGAGAGTAAATTATAATGATAAAGGGGTGTGGGTGAGGCTTATGCTTAAAAAACTTCAAGTATTTTTTGTTAGTAATAATCAATATGCCGCAGGCATATACAAAGGTTATTTTCATGCTTTAGGCTGCAATTTGATGACCATTTCTGATGGTAACATGTTTTCAGATAGGGTTAATGCGGTTAGTCCGGATTTAATTTTTTGGGACTTTGATGTGGATAAGGGGTTTTCCGGTCAAAATACCCAAAAATTATTGAAACAGCTTACCCTTAGTAAAAAAGTGCCCATCTGCGGCTTAAGTAATGCCAGTGCTAAATCCCGACTGAATATTGAATTTGATGAGGTACTTGTTGATCCAACCGATGTAGCTCAACTGGATAAATATATTGGTAGAAAGTTTAAACGAGGGGCAAGTTTTTTTGTATCAAGAAAAAATAGTGATAGACGCAATTTTTTTGATCGCAGAGGGCAGTCAAGTTGTCGAAGAGTTGGTGATGCTGAAATCCAGGAAAACTCAAATGGCAGCACAGCAGACAAACCGACTGAATTTATTAAGTCGGTCGGTCCTTTTCAGATTGATAATCAATTGAAATGTGTATATTTAAATGAAAAGTTAATATCGTTAACTTGCAAAGAATTTAAATTATTTGAAAAACTAGCGAATGATGTTGATCGAGTCATTTCTGATGAGGAAATTATTAATTGTCTCTGGCCTGGAAACAGTCATGCAACAAAAGCCGACCTGCACCAGTATATGCATTTATTGCGTAAGAAAATCGAAGATAACCCTAAAAAACCGATGTGGATTACAACGGTAAAAGGTTTTGGCTATAGGTTGTTAGTTTAACGATTACTCGCCCGTATTCAAACTTATTAAATATAAGTAAATAAGCCTAAACTATAGCGCTTACAAACAACCTAGTGCAAGCCTATGTCTGATCTTAAACATACACCTTTATATGATCTTCATCTGGCACTTAATGCCAAGATGGTCTCTTTTGCGGGCTATCAAATGCCCATCCAATACCCTACCGGAATTATTAAAGAGCATTTACATTGCCGCTCGCTAGCGGGTTTCTTTGATATTTCTCATATGGGGCAATGTCTAGTGAGCGGTGATAATATCGCTGTACAACTGGACAAACTAGTGCCAAGTAATATCTTAGAATTGTCCTCTGGGGAACAGCGTTACACTGTTTTAACGAATACTGAAGGTGGAATTATTGATGATCTGATTATTGGTCGTTTAGATAATGACTTTATGCTGGTTTTTAATGCGGCTTGTAAGGGAAAAGTCCTCGCTTATTTACAAAGTAATTTGCAGGGTTATTTACAACTATTGTCAGAACATGGCTTATTCGCACTGCAAGGCCCGAGCGCTAAAGATGTGATGGCTGAGTTATCTGTTCAGGCTTGTGACCTAGCGTTTATGCAAATGATGACTACTGATATTAATGGAATTCAATGTACTATCAGTCGTAGTGGCTACACCGGTGAGGATGGCTTTGAAATTTCGGTTGCAAAGCAGCATACGTTATTATTAGCTGAGTTGATTTTATCTTTTACACAAGTTCAGCCGATAGGGTTGGGGGCTAGAGATACTTTACGCTTAGAAGCAGGGTTAAGCCTTTATGGACATGAGCTTAATGAAGCTATTAGTCCTGTGGAATCGGGTTTGAGTTGGTTGATTTATAAAAATAAATGTGACTATCCTGGCGCCGAAGTAATTCAGCAGCAATTACAGCAAGGAGCTGCACGTAAGCGAGTTGGTTTGCTTGTTGAGGGAAAAATCCCCGTTCGAGATCATTGTCAGGTTTATAGCGGTGATGATGTTTTGGTCGGCACCATTACTAGCGGTAGCTTTTCTCCTAGCTTAAATCAACCGATTGCATTGGCTTTGATTGATGCGCAGTGTTTGGATGAAACGCTCTACGCACAGATTAGAAATAAGAAAATCGCATTACATGTGACCAAACTTCCTTTTGTTGCACATCAATATTATAGGGGCTAATTATGCCTGATTTTCGTCCTAGCTTAGATGAATTAGAAATGCGTGGTAATTTCATTCAGCGCCATATTGGTTGTAATTCTGAGCAAACTGATGCGATGTTGGCTGAACTGGACTTGAGTTCGCTGGAGGATTTAATTGGGTTAGCGATTCCTAGTAATATTCTTAATGATGAGCCATTAAAGCTGACCGATACCATGCGCGAGCGTGCGGTTATTAAGTATTTACGTAAAATGCGCAGCCGTAATAAAGTTTTTACCTCATTAATTGGCATGGGCTATTACGATACCGTGCTGCCTGCAGTAATTAAGCGGAATGTCTTGGAAAATCCCAGCTGGTACACGGCTTATACGCCTTATCAGGCAGAGGTAAGTCAAGGGCGGTTAGAAGCACTGCTTAATTTTCAGCAAATGATTATTGATTTAACCGGTATGGAAATAGCAAATGCGTCTTTGCTGGATGAAGCAACGGCTGCAGCTGAAGCGATGGCTATGGCTAAGCGTTTAGCGAAAAGTACATCGAATTGCGTATTTATTGATCAGGGATGTCATCCACAAACCATTGCGGTTATGCAAACACGAGCTGAATCCTTGGGCTTTGACGTTGTTGTAGGTGATGCGTTTCAACAATTAGCGCAATATGAGTTTTTTTCCGTGCTAGTGCAATACCCCACAACAACGGGCGAAATTAATGATTTAACTGAGCTTATTGCCGTCGCTCATAGCAAATCGGCCCTGGTAACTGTTGCTGCTGACTTGCTGAGTTTAGTTTTACTCAAACCGCCTGCAGCTTACGATGTAGATATTGTCGTTGGTAGTGCGCAGCGTTTTGGCGTGCCTATGGGTTATGGCGGGCCGCATGCTGCATTTTTTGCCACTAAAGAAGTTTATAAACGCTCTATGCCCGGGCGTATTATTGGTGTTTCTCAAGACAGTCATGGTCAGCTTGCCTTGCGTATGGCGCTGCAAACGCGTGAACAACATATTCGACGCGATAAAGCGACCAGCAATATTTGCACTGCACAGGTTTTATTGGCTGTTATTGCGAGTTTTTATGCGATTTATCATGGCCCGAAAGAATTGCGTTTAATGGCCAGTCGGGTGCATCGCTATGCGCAAATTTTAGCCAAAGGCATAGAGCAAATTGGCTATAATATCTTTACGCAACAGTATTTTGATACCTTTGTGGTTTATGCACCCGGAAAGGCTAAGCGTATTGCCAGTAAAGCCCAAGAGGCGGAGATTAATTTACGCATTCTTGATGCTGATCATATAGGTATTTCGCTGGATGAAACTACGAATCGAGATTTGATTCGAGCAGTTTGGCGTATTTTTTCTACGGCCACAGATGATCAGCCGGATATTAACACCTTAGATAAGGTTGTTGTTGAATGTATTCCTGACGCGTTACTGCGCCAAGGTACTATTTTGCAGCATCCTGTATTTGATAAATATCATTCTGAAACAGAAATGATGCGTTATATGCGTAAGCTGGCCAGAAAGGATATTGCTTTGGATCGCAGCATGATTCCGCTCGGCTCATGTACCATGAAATTAAATGCAGCGACGGAAATGCAGGCGATTTCAGCGCGAGAGTTTAATGGTTTGCATCCTTTTGTTCCGCTTTATCAAGCGCTAGGTTATCAGCAGTTATTTGAGGAATTGGAGGACATGCTGTGCGACTTGACGGGCTTTGATGCTTTCTCTTTTCAACCTAATGCCGGTTCACAAGGCGAATATACGGGCTTATTGGTTATTCGCAAATATCATCAAGTGCGCGGGCAAGCGCAACGTAATATTTGTTTGATTCCAGAATCTGCGCACGGTACTAACCCAGCGAGTGCGGTTATGGCTGGATTGCAAGTAGTGGCCTTAGCCTGTGATGCAAATGGTAATGTCAGCGTAGAAGATTTACAACAAAAATCGGTGCAATATCAAGATACGCTGGCCGCATTAATGATTACTTACCCCTCTACGCATGGCGTATTTGAAGAGTCATTTCGAGATATTTGCGATATTATTCATCAGTATGGTGGGCAGGTGTATTTAGATGGTGCTAATTTTAATGCGTTAGTTGGTTTAAGTCGGCCGGGTAAAATCGGTGCGGATGTCGCACATTTGAATTTGCATAAGACTTTTTGTATTCCGCATGGCGGTGGTGGGCCAGGTGTTGGGCCGATTGGTGTAGTGAATCATTTGGCGGCTTATCTGCCAGATCATCCGGTGGTAAAAGGCGTAAATCCATATAAAACTGAACAAGGTACAGTGGGCGTCGTATCTGCAGCACCTTGGGGTTCTGCTAGTATTCTGACAATTTCTTGGGCTTATATTGCCATGATGGGAGCGGTAGGCTTGAAAAAAGCCACTTTGCATGCGATTTTAAATGCGAATTACATTGCTCAGCGTTTGGCGCCCCATTATCCGATTTTGTATACCGGTAAAAATGGCTATGTCGCTCATGAGTGTATTATTGATTGCCGAGCATTTAAAAAGACCTGCAATATTAGTGTCGATGATATTGCTAAGCGTTTAATTGACTATGGATTTCATGCGCCAACAGTCTCGTTTCCAGTGCCGGATACGTTAATGATTGAGCCTACTGAGAGTGAAGAAAAGGGCGAGATAGATCGCTTTTGTCAGGCTATGATCAGTATCAGGCAGGAAATTCATGATATAGAATCAGGTGCGGCTGATTTGCATAATAATGTCTTACACAATGCACCGCACACGCATCGCTTATTAATTGAAGAATGGCATTTTCCATATAGTAAGCAGCAAGCATTTTTTCCTGATAAGGGGCTGCATGATGATAAATATTGGCCGCCGGTAGGGCGTATTGATAACGTTTATGGCGACCGGCATTTGCATTGCAGTTGCCCCTCTATCGAGGAATATAAATAAGCAGTACAAGAAAAATTCACATTCCTCAGTTAGAATAGTTGATATTTTTAAGAGTTCAGAAAGGTTTAGATATGATTCGTGCAGGTATTGTAGGCGGTACAGGTTATACCGGAGTAGAGTTGTTGCGTATTTTGGCGTTGCATGAGCAGGTTGAAGTGGCAGTAGTAACTTCAAGGTCTGATGATGGGCTGCGTGTTGATGCTTTATACCCTAGTTTGCGTGGTAGTATTGATGTGAGTTTTTCCAAGCCTGATGTAGAATCTTTGGCGACTTGTGATGTGGTATTTTTTGCCACTCCGAATGGCACGGCGATGTTAATGACTGAGCAGCTTTTGGCGCGCAATGTAAAAGTTATTGATTTATCTGCTGATTTTAGAATTAAAGATGCGACTGAGTGGTCAAAATGGTACGGCATGGAACATGTGTGTCCTGATTTAATTGCTGAGGCGATTTATGGTTTGCCTGAAATAAATCGTGCGCAAATTGTCGATGCTAATTTAATCGCTTGTCCAGGGTGTTACCCAACAGCTGTACAATTGGGTTTTTTGCCATTAATTGAAAATGGTTTGGTTGATGTTGAGCATTTAATTGCCGATGTGAAATCAGGAGTCAGTGGTGCGGGACGTAAAGCTGCCGTACCTTCTTTAATGAGCGAAACAGGTGAGAGTTTTAAGGCTTATGCTTCGGCTGGGCATCGGCATTTACCAGAAATTAAGCAAGGCTTGTCATTAGTTGCTGAACAGTCGGTAGGTTTGACTTTTGTACCGCATTTAGTACCCATGATTCGGGGAATACATGCTACTTTATATGCACAATTAAAAACTGATGCTGATGCAGTCGATCAATTGCAGGCGCTTTATGAGCAGCGGTATGCTAATGAACCGTTTGTTGACGTTTTGCCGATAGGCACGCATGCTGATACACGCAATGTGCGTGGTAGCAATAACTGCCAAATTGCGCTTGTTGTTCCTCAAGGTGGTGATACCGTGGTGGTCTTGTCGGTAATTGATAATTTAGTAAAGGGCGCGGCAGGGCAGGCGGTACAGAATATGAACTTGATGTTCGGCTTTAATGAAAATCAAGGATTGCAAACGATGGCTTTGTATCCGTAATTCTTGACTAAAACAGTAGGTATAGTCATAATCTTGTTACTTTCAATTGCTTAGTGGTTTATACAAATGGCAGATCCAATTATTTTTAGTGATAGTGCGGCGGCAAAAGTCGGTGCTTTAATTGCAGAAGAGGGCAATGATAGCTTGAAGTTGCGCGTTTATATTTCAGGTGGTGGTTGTTCAGGTTTTCAGTATGGCTTTACCTTTGATGAAGAGGTCGCTGACGATGATACTCAAGTAGAAAATGGCGGTGTCACTGTACTAGTTGATGCGATGAGTATCCAGTATTTGAATGGCGCTGAAATTGATTATAAAGAAGATTTATCGGGTGCGCAGTTTGTTATTCGTAATCCTAATGCTTCAACAACTTGCGGTTGTGGTTCTTCTTTTTCTGTCTAAGTCTTATTGTTGATGGTGAGTTAGATTTTTTTGTGCATCAATAAAATCTAGCCCACTAAAAACTTCAGCTTAATGCTTGCTAAGCTTGATAAATCCCGCCCAAAATTACCGCTTCTTTTGCTCCAGTTGTCTCAGGTAAATTCCCCGTTAATCCTTGCATTGTTTGTTTCGCTAACCAAGCAAAGGCCATTGCCTCCACTTGATCTGGATGTACGCCTTCTGTTTCTGTAGAAGCGACAGGCATGCTGAGTAGTAGTCTTAACTCTTGCAGTAAGGTTTGATTATGAATTCCGCCGCCGCAAATAAAAACTTTATCAGTTTCAGGTGCGAATTTCTGTATGGAATCGCTAATCGTTTCTGCGGTTAGTTGACATAAGCTGCGCTGAATGTCTTCCGCTTTGTATGTTGGTAGTTCGGCTAGTTTGTTATTTAGCCAAGTGGCTGAAAAATATTCAGGTCCGGTGCTTTTGGGTGGAGGGGCAGAAAAATAATCGTCACTTTTTAAATGCTTGAGTAATTCAGGCTGTGCTTTGCCTGTTGCTGCCCACTGTCCATTTTCATCGTAATGGGCATTTTTATGTTCGGAAATCCAATAATCTATCAGTGTATTACCGGGACCAGTATCGAAGCCTAATATGTTTTGGCGTCTATCTTTGGGTAGTAGGGTTAAGTTAGCAATGCCGCCGATATTAACAATAACTCTATTTTCAGTTGCTGAGTGAAATAGGGCGCGATGGAAAGCAGGGACGAGTGGAGCGCCTTGGCCTCCTGCAGCAATATCTTTGCGTCTAAAATCAGCAACTGTCGTGATACCTGTTTTTTGACTAATAATGCTAGGGTCACCAATTTGCAATGTAAAGGGTGGCTTGGAGTAAGGTGAGTGACAGATCGTTTGCCCGTGGCTACCTATTGCTTTTATCTCGCTTGCATTAGTTCTGCTTTGTTTTAATAAATTAATACAAGCCTCAGCGTAGAGCAGCCCTAATAAGGAGTCTAATTCACCATAATCTGATAAAGAAATGGTGTTGTGTGTATTGCACTGCGCATGAATTTTTTGTTTTATTTGCGGGCTATAGGGTTGATAGTAAAAGTCGATGACCTGAGCTTGATTTTCTGAAAAATCATAAAGTCCTGCATCAATACCGTCAACGCTAGTGCCGGACATAAGTCCTATATAGAGTTCAGCGGCCATATTATTGTGATTTTTGAACAAGCTGAGTTTTATTAAGTGACTCTAGTTGACTTAATAGTGGTTTTGCCTCTTTTAAAAAAGCAGTCCTATATTTTTTTTGAATAGGGTTGGAGTTAGGGAGTGATACAGTTAAAGGGTTGCGGTGCCTGCCATTAATACGGAATTCATAATGTAAGTGTGGCCCAGAGGCAAGGCCAGTTTGACCAACATAGCCAATAACGTTGCCTTGCTTGACATGTGTGCTGGTGCGCTGTCCTTTACGGAATTTAGACATATGGGCGTATAGCGTGCTGTATCGCTGGCCGTGTTGAATAATGACGACATTGCCATAGCCGCGTTGTTTTCCGCGAAATACAATTTTGCCATCCCCTGTTGCCTTTATGGGGGTGCCTGTTCTAGCGGCATAATCAACGCCTTTATGCGCGCGAATTCGGTTTAGTACAGGGTGTTTTCGTTTTAAATTAAATCTTGAGCTAACGCGTGCGAAAGGAATAGGGGTGCGAATAAACGCTTTACGCATGCTATTGCCCTTAGGGGTGTAATAGCTTACTTTCCCCGTAGGGTCTTTGTAGCGGATAGCTTTTGTTGAACGACCTTGGTTGATGAATTCGGCTGCTAAAATATTTCCGGTACCTATAGGCTTGCCATTTATATATAGGGATTCATAAAGAACAGAAAACTGGTCGTTTTCACGGATATCTAGTGCAAAGTCTATATCCCAGGCGAAAATGTCAGCGAGTTGCATGATCGTTTGGTTGGATAGGCCTGCATCAATTCCATCAACAAAAAGTGAGGAATGAATAACTGCGGATGCACTATTAATGCGACGTTCAATTTCTTTTAGGCTGAGTTCGACACTGAAGTTTCCATCTTCAAGTCTTGTTGCTTTGAGTTCTTCGTAAGGGCTTTTTTTGTAAGTTAAATGACTTAGTTCGCCAGTAATGTTCAGTCCTATCATTAGCGATTTTCCGGCACGTATTGCTGCAAATTGTGGGGCTATGTCATTTGCATGAATGATTTTGTGTAGATCAGATTTACTTAGCTTGTTTTTAGAGAATATGACTGATAGGCTTTCCCCCGGCTTAATCTTGTGCTCCTGCCAGATCGTAGATAGGCTTTGCATGTTTGGGGTAGAGCTAGTTTTGAGGGGGAAGCTGCCTGCCTCAAGTGTAGTATTAGTTGAATCGGGTAGTTTGATGGGTTGCTCGATATTTGTTGTGATATCGGGAATTGTTAGTACTATTTCAGTGGGTGTAGATGGGGCGGGTTTGGCCGAAAAAAAAGCATAACTTGCTGTCGCTAAAATCGCGCAGACGAGTCCTATAATTAGGTGGTTCACGTAGTTGCTTTTTTTCCGTTCTGGCGGCACGCTGGATTGAAGTAAGTCGTTTTGATATTGCATTTGAAGATTATAAGATGTTTTTTTTGCTAATGCCTAATATTATATGGCATCAAATTAGTAAAGAAAGAGCGTAAAACAGTTAGTAAGATAAAAGTGTGTATAACTCATAAAAAGAAATAAGGTGAAGAAATTGCAAGAAGATGTATTGGCGCAGATAAAGCGTGGAACAGATGAAATTCTAGTTGAAGCAGAATTGATTAAAAAACTACAGGAAGGTCGACCGTTGCGTGTTAAGGCTGGTTTTGATCCAACTGCGCCAGACTTGCACTTAGGGCATACTGTTTTAATTAATAAGTTAAAGCAATTTCAAGACTTGGGGCATGAAGTGCTTTTCTTAATTGGTGACTTCACTGCAATGATTGGCGATCCAACAGGTAAAAGTGTTACGCGCCCTCCTTTGACGCCAGAAGAGATTGTAAAAAATGCAGAGACTTATAAAGAGCAGGTGTTCAAGATCTTAGATCCTGCCAAAACTAAAGTTCTATTTAATTCTGAGTGGATGTCCAAAATGTCTGCAGCAGATATGATTCAGCTGGCAGGAAAGGTAACTGTTGCGCGTATGCTAGAGCGTAATGATTTTGGTGATCGTTACAATTCAAATACGCCGATTTCCATTCATGAGTTTCTCTATCCATTGGTTCAGGGCTATGACTCGGTTGCGATGAAAGCAGATATTGAGCTGGGTGGTACAGATCAAAAGTTCAACTTATTGATGGGGCGTACGTTGCAGGGGCATTATGGCAAGCCTCAGCAGTGCACATTAACCATGCCTATATTAGAAGGGCTGGATGGCGTGCAAAAAATGTCTAAGTCTTTAAATAACTATATCGGCATCAGGGATGAGCCAAATGATATGTTCGGCAAAATCATGTCAATATCTGATGAGTTAATGTGGCGCTACTTTGAGTTATTAAGTTTTAGGCCCATGGAGGAAATTACCGCGTGGGAAAAAGAATGTAAAGAAGGTGCGAATCCACGTAATTATAAAGTGAAACTGGCCCAGGAGATTATTGCTAGATTTCATAGTGAGGCGGCAGCAGTGAAAGCACTTGAGGATTTTGAAGCGCAATTTAAGCGCGGCGCAATTCCTGATGATATTGCTGAAATAGAATTGACGGCCTCAAGTGAAGGTTATGCGATTGCTTTATTATTAAAAGATGCAGGGCTAACGGTAAGCACATCAGACTCCAATAGAATGGTTAAGCAAGGAGCGGTTAAGTGTGATGGTGCAAAAATAACAGATGCAAAGCTAGTTGTGTCAGTGGGTACAGAGCATGTGTTTCAGGTGGGTAAAAGAAAGTTTGCGAAAGTTAAAATAAAGTCTTGACCTAGATTGATAAAGCGGTAAAATAGACAGCTCTTCAACGCTCCGGTGCTGAAGGGCAGGGTTCGGAATTGAGGCTGATGATTCAGTACTTATTTTTGATGCCTGGGAAATGAAAGTTTCCTGAAAATAAAAGCTTGACCGTTTAGTTTTATTGGTTATAATGGTCGGCTCCTTAACGGATTAATTGTTGAGGGTGGGCTCTTCGGAGTTCGGTTGATGCTTGTTATTAGGTTGTTTGTTTTTCTGGTTGGCTTTGTGTTTTTGTTAGCCACTTCGAAAACTTCCTGAAAATAAAGATTGACACAATGAGTTGGCTCTGTATAATGGTCGAGCTCAACAGGACGGAATACTTCTTCCCTCCTCGCTCTTTAAAAACTTAATCGAAATAATTTGTTGTGGGTACTTGTAGAGATTATTGTGCATGATATAAATAATCGATATAAGAATCTACAGAGTTAATCTTCGGATTAACAAACGTAAATTCTGACAATCGAAACAAAGATTGGTGGCACATCTGATGATGTCACAAAATGATTTAAAACTGAAGAGTTTGATCATGGCTCAGATTGAACGCTGGCGGTATGCTTAACACATGCAAGTCG
>Ga0209290_1000093_pt1 | contig 83123 bp, 73 predicted proteins | sample EN1Hudsemesocosm_2_FD_184632 | JGI IMG/M metagenome (GOLD analysis project Ga0209290, IMG submission 184632) | Methane-oxidizing microbial communities from mesocosms in the Hudson Canyon - EN10B Hudson Canyon (SPAdes) (version 2) | ecosystem: Environmental > Aquatic > Marine > Cold seeps... | reverse complement strand
TGAGAAAAATACAATCAGAATTGACGGATGGTGAACACTTAGGGTAAAAATACACCCAACCCAATGCGTGAATAAAGTAGGTGTTCACGATGATAAGAATGGGTGTTCATGATCGTAAGAATACGCAGTAACTGAGTGTGGATACCAAACAATATTATTCGTCATTTAATAATTTATTCCTTAATATTTTTTTTTAATACAATTCTTTTCACATAGCGAACAATCTCTGTCACAAAGTTACTACAATAAAACTTGACCTTACAGGGGTATTCTAAAAAAGGTAAAATTAACTATATTAATTCCATTCTCAAGATATAGTTAAACTTTGCAATTCAACTTACTTCAGTTGCTTTAAAATAAAGTCAGCATTTTGTTCGCAGTTACTTCCATCTAAATAGTTAAGCATCTTATTCGCAGAAATCCGTTCTTCTTTATAATAAAGGCTGCTAAAAAGTAGTTTTTTTAATTCTGATTCAAACTCAGCTTGGGTTTTAGGCTTCGGTCCTGGTGTATATTCATTATAGGGAATAGTAAAACCAATTTCCTCCTTATATTCCTCATAATCATAAGGTAAAAATAGTATCGGCTTATGTGTAACTAAATAATCAACATAGATACTAGAGTAATCAGTGATCAGCAAGTCAAAAGCACCCAAGACATCATTTATTTCAGCAACTTCGGAACTAAAAAGAGTAGAAACTCGAGTGATATTAGTCACCTCGTTGGGAATGGAAGCTTCAAAGTTAGGGTGTAACCTTAAAAAGATATTTATATTATTTTCTTCTAAAAAATTCGATAATCGGAAAAAATCGACACCCTCAAAAGGAAATAGCTTAGTTTCACAGAATGTCCTCCATGTTGGAGCATAGAGGACATTCTTACATGGAGAGGGCTTATTGATAAGTTTTTTTACAAGTGACTGATTAGGTTCATGTAAAACATCATTCCGTGCCTGCCCCATTATTACTACTTTATTTGGTTTTACACCGATAAACCCTGACCATGTAGAGCGAAATAATTCTGACGTTGAAAAAAAGTAAGAAAAATTAAAACGCATCAACTTTAAGTAGATTTTTTTCTTTAGATTAGTATATTTTTCAAGTAAGCCAATACTCTTTATTGGAGCACCATGACCGAGATGGTAAACATATCGGCCAGTACTCAAAAACATTCCGCCAACTGGCGTTTCTAATGACGAAACAATCCAGGTTTTAGCCCGTAACACATAGAACATTCCAGCCAAAGTTTCACTTTCTATAAAATAATGGCCAACTGTTGCAGACAGCTCTTCCCTTAAGGCCTGATCATTAATAACAAACTTAATTTCTTTTTCTGGATATTTATTTATAAAATATTCAAATAAAAATTTTGAGTTGTGTTTATAAGTTAAATTAAATTCTGATGAAAAAATAATTCTTGTTTTTAATTTAGGAATAAATAAAAAACATAAAGATGGAAGTATGCCTTTTAATAAAAGCTTTAACCTTAAGATTACATATCTGTCTTTATTCATAATTTTAAAAAAAAAGGCTATGTCACCGTTAAGTGTGGAATTATATACACCAAGGGCGTATAAGTTAAATTAGTATACTAAATACAGGAGATTGTCATGAAAGCCCCCGAGTTTTTAGCGTTCATTTCCGAAATAAATCAACTAGATCACCCTCAGCGTGCCACCGTGATGAAAACATTAGGTCAACTGGCTGACGAGCCGAAAGTTTATGATTTAATTGAATCTATCTTCGACAGTAAAGGCTCATGTCCACACTGCTCTCATACCGAGAGTTATAGGCATGGAGTAAAAAACGGCCTTCAACGATATCGATGCAAATCCTGCAAGAAAACATTTAATGCCTTAAGCGGAACACCTCTTGCACATCTTCGTCATAAATCGAAATGGCTGGATTATTTATGGGCTATGACAGAATCATTAACCGTTCGTAAGGCGGCAAAAGAAATTAATGTGCACCGGAATACGACTTTTCGTTGGCGACATCGTTTTTTAAGTTGGATTCAACAAAACCGCCCCTGTGCTCTTCATGGCATCACGGAAGCCGATGAAACCTATTTGCTTGAATCACATAAAGGAGAGTATCACCTTGATCGCCCAGCACGTAAGCGAGGTGGCTGTGCAACCAAGCGAGGAATTTCTGATGAGCAGATTTGTATATTAATTGCGCGTGACCGCTCCAAACAAACCATCGACTTTGTGACGGGCAATGGCCCAATAAGTAAAGTGACTCTTGTTTCCTGCCTGAAACCGGTGCTTGATGCTGATGCCCTTTTGGTAAGTGATGGCAATCCAACTTACAGTGCATTTTGTGAGGCTGAAAAAGTATCTCATGAAATCATTAATATGAGTCAAGGCCAACGGGTAATTAAAGGGGCATTCCACATACAAAATGTTAATGCTTACCATCACCGGTTTAAATCATGGTTAGACCGCTTTCATGGAGTGGCAACCAAGTATCTGCCCAATTATTTGGGGTGGTGCAGGGTAATGGATCAGAACAGTGACTTAACTCCTGAGACATTACTACACTATGCCCTTGGGGATTTTCAACACTTAACGGTGACATAGCCAAAAAAAACGACCTTAACTAGCTGTGCCCGGTGCGAATCAATTAAATCACCACCCTACTATTAAATAGTCTTGGCTATTTCAATTATTTCACTTGTTGATATAGAAGGCGTTCTTGGAAAGTAAATCACTTCACAGATATCGTTGAACATATCAAATTTACCTTCCCAATCATTCCCCATTGCTAAAATATCAGCTTTATAATATTCAATGTACTCACGTTTTTTTTCTAAAGAATGTTCAACAAAAACTTCATCAACAAAAGACAGCGACTGAACAATTTTCAATCTATCTTCTTCAGCATATATAGGAAACCGTTGTTTCTTACTAAAATTCAATTCATCACTAGAAATACCTACGATTAAAGTATCTCCAAGAGACCTAGCACGCTCCAATATATTTATATGCCCAATATGAAACACATCAAATGTTCCGAAGGTGATGATTCGCTTAGAGTCTAGCATCTATATTCCTTTTCTTAATAACAGCGCTAATAACACGTTGAGCTGAAAACCCATCTTCATGAGGATTAAACATTTTATTAAAATCGCTTAAGTCAGTTGTTTTGTTTAGGGCGCTAAATATATCATCTGCCAATGTCGATAGCAAAGAGCTGATTTTTCCGGGTAAAGCATTATCAAGGTCTAAATACACCCCTCGTATTTTTGATTCATATTCATTACGGTCATACATAAAAAATAATATCGGCTTATTTAAAAGTGAATAATCAAAAAACACACTGGAATAATCAGTAATAAGAAGATCAGAGATTAAAAATAGATCATTAATATTATTGTAATCTGACACATCAATAAATCTCGAGGATTCATTTTGTAAATCCGTGAAGTAATGCCCTCTATATAAAAAAACAACCTCATCACTAAACTTACTTAAAAAACCTTCATTTTCTAAGGGGTTGTGGAGAACATGCGATTGCCTTTCATTACAGAAGGAATTATCACGCCAGGTAGGTGCATAAAGAATAACGGTTGCATCAACCGCAATATTAAGTGAATGCTTTAACTTTTCGATTAAATCAAGATCTGAGGAACCGTGAAATAAAGCATCATTTCTTGGATATCCAAGCTCTAAAATCTGCTCTTTTTTTAAACCAAAACCAGAAATAAAACACCTTGATGCGTACGGACTTGGTGATATGAAATAATCCATTTTCCTTGCATCAATAGAATACGCATACCTTAAACTAGACTTACTAACTTTAGCATTATCATCCATTTGTATATCAAAACCCAGTTTTTTCAAGGGTGTCCCATGCCAGCACTGAACAAACACCTGCCCTGTTTTTTTGACAACCCTATACGGAATTCTACAATTCACAACCCAATATTTACTTGTAGCGTAGGCTTGAAAGTATTCATCAGTTCCATATATAACAACATTCGTATTCTTATTTTCTTTGAATATCAAATACATTGGGTGCGTAGGTGAAGAGAGTACCCATGTGAATTTAGCCCATGAAAAGTTAATGAGCAGATATTGATAGATAGCAAAAGGTGAGTCATTAACCATTTTCCCTTTAAAGCATTCAAACAAAAAGGCCTCTTCAACAATATCCTGACGGTGATGTTTACACCAAAAAACAGTTCTTCTTAAATTTATATATATGATTTTAGAGAGAAGCTCAATAAAGGGAAACTTAGCAAGTATACACCTTAGCCAAACTGTAAAACCGTTCATAAAATTAGACATATCCAGGTCTTATAATGAATACTAAATAACATCTAAAGGTAATGCTCCCGTAGTTTAATTTGACAAGAAAAAAAAGATTTTAATGCCCCATTACCTAGCCTTACTAATATAAGCATTAATATAGCAACAATAATAACTATATCCGTATTCAAAACCACAGCAACAATCCCCAAAAAAAGTATTAAATAAAGCAGAATACCCGTTACTTGAATAAATACTTTACTATCAATATTCAGTTTTTTCATCAAATTAGTCTGATGGGCTGGAAATGCCCACTGCTCGATAATAAGAGTGTAGCCAAGGATCACATATAAATAAAATATTGCATAATCAACATTAAGCAAAAACAGAATAGTGGTAACAAGTAGAATTAAAAGTATATCGCCGAGTACTTGACAAAATGATGCGTAAGTATCAGAGATTACTTTATGCGATTTCTCTATACCTCTAAATTCATATTTTTTTTCCTCAATCATAACTATTTGTCTTTTTACAAGTTTTGCTTTGTATATCTGCAACACCACGTTCAAAATATACAGAATAGTAATAATTGCAATCATTGCACCAATATAAACATCACGGCCAATGTCATTTTCAATGTCCTGAAAAAAGGGTATATTTATCGACCCGGAGAGCACAAACAACATTTTCAACGGTATAAACATGACCATCATATTGATAAATTTACTTAAAAATACCAAAACAGCAATCTTTATAACCTCTATTTTAGCTTGCTTTCTAAACATCACATACAATTGAGGTAACGCTCTAAAAAAGTCAGTCGTTCTCTGATTATTTGCCCTAAACCGATTAAGCAGCCCCATCTAAAGCCTCTACCCTCTTTGCTATTTCATCAACAACTTCAATTTTACTTAAATGAGTCATATCATCAATATATTTTATATTTGCAAACCATAAATCATGATTATCTTTTTGTACCCGTGATTTAAAAGAGGGATGATTTGTTAATGTATAAGTTGCTGTACCTGACAAGCCTGCCAACTCCAATACTGTCGTACCGGCTGAAACAATTATATCTAGATGCTGCATAACATAATAAACACTTGAGAAATCATTAAATTGATCGATATTTAGATTAACCATTTCGAAATTATAATGATTTTTTACTTGCAGAACCTCCTCATTGCAATCACCGTATTGTAAATTAACAAAGGCAACATTTTCCAGTTTAAGCAGAGGTGCTAATTCCGACAGCTTAAAATAATGTTCATTTCGACCAGTGGTTTCTATCGAGCTTCGCCAGCTGAGCCCTATTAATGTTTTATTTTTTTGTCTTAATTGTTTAACTTCATTAATGACAGATGGGCTTACATTTGATTTGGAAAACTTAAAATCAGTCGATTGATAACTCTGCCTATAGGCATCAAATAATTCAGACAGAATATCAGTCAAAATTGTCACTTTATCGAATTTATGTAGCTCAGATAATAATGTATTATCCATTAGATGGTGCAATTTAGCATGAGGGAGCTGATTATATTGTTCCGCATCATTATCACTCACTCTACGAGTCCGATTTACCGGAATAAATTTCACCCCAGGAAAACACTGACTTAACAGCTCATATAGCCTAGGTTCACAACTAACTGTAATCGATGTATTTAATTTACTTAACAAATCGTATAAGCAGGAAAAGCGTATTTCATCTCCCGGGCCCCAACTTGCTAAAACAAGTGGCGAGTTAGCGTTAAGAATATCTTCCAATTTCTGAGTGTACTTATCTTCAAATGAGACAAATAGGATTTGTGATAATCGCTGACGCTTATAGGTATGAAAAGCACTCACTAAATTCCCTTTTGCAAGCCAAAAATGTCTCTCTAACTTATTATTAATAACATGCGGATTAATCTCAGCTGAGATTGCATTATTTAGTGGCGCATATAGCTCATCAGCTTCTAAAAACACGCCTTCTGCAAGGCTTAATTGCCCCAGCCTAGTATAGGCATCATAAATTCGCTCATAGCACTTGGGTGTAAACACCCTATTTTTGTTACCCTCATACAAAAAAATGACTTGCTGAAAGTCATTAACTAAAACATAAAATTCAAGCTGCTCTTTATAGTTTAAAGAAGTTAAGAAATTGGGTTTACGAGAGAGTGATACCAAAGACTCTAAGCCATCAAATTTAGCAACAACATAACAAAAAACAAGCGGAGTTATATATTCTGATGACAATGCCTTTTGCTTAAGGTATTCTTCGATTTCAAATTTTTTAGGGTATTCAGAAATGATAATTGACGTAGTAATATCATTAATAGCGATAGGATGAATACTGACGGCATTACCTATATACACCTTTGATTGCAGCGTTCCCTTTGTAATCAAAGCCGCCCAGCTAAAATATTTACTTTTCCGCTCTTCTATTATCCATAGCTCATGGGCATTCAAAAGTTTAATATACTGAATATATCTACGTTTATGATATAAACGATTTAATTTTTTAAATACTTGTGTTTTTTCTTTGTCTTCAGCGGTCTTAATTTTAGAAATTGCAGGGCTTGCAAAAGCCTGATTATTACCTGCATTTAATAAAATAATATTACGTAACCACGGGCTCTTATAAAACAGGTAAAGAACTGATTTAACCACATACTTTCTAATAAATTTATTCACTGGCTGCCAGAACATGCTCAATAAATCGTTGCGTATTAGCACTATCTTTATATTTAAAGAATAATTTAGAAGGCGCGCAGAAACCATTATCATCACTCTTAATCATGGTATTTAGAGCCCCCAATAACTGTTCAAAGTTTTTAGATATTTCACCCGATAAAACCTCATCTAAAGGATATATCATGCCCCTTTCATCGCCATATTTATCTGCATCAAACAAATACAAGCAAGTATTTGATGAAATCAAAGAAAAATCTAACCACACACTTGAATAATCTGTAATTAAGGTATGAGTATGTTTAAGCAATGTATTGGTTATTGCATATTCTTCGAGGTTAAGCAGTAAACCTCTTGACTCTAAAAGCGGTAAAGCTTGTAACTTGCTAAATTTATGCGGACGAATACCGAGTACAGCATTATTATTGTCTAAAAACTCACAAAGTAATGCCTCTTCGCTATCAGAAAATGCAACGATCTCATTATACTCTTTCCAAGTCCCTCTGTAAGTTGGCATCCATGATACCAAGTTTCTTCCCTTTAAATCCTTAATTAACTTTTTTTCTTGAGGATCAGCAAACCATTCAAGCCCTTTCCCATCTAATAAGTCAGCACGGGGTAAGCCAGATAAAATACATTTTGAAGGCGGTATATTAAAACAAGCAGCCATGACGGCACGGTCTAAATCAGAAGAGCAAACAAGACCATTTAAGTTAGTAGATTCAAAATCTAAAAACGCATCGGTGAAACGTTTTTGATCTAAATGCCTGATTGTTTTTAACGGAATACCATGCCACACATTAAATATTTTCCGTTTTTTATTGGTCAAAAAGCGAGGAATCGCATGATCAACTATCACATAATAACTACTAAAAAATGTATACAAAAACTGAAGAAACGGCTTAAGTGAACGTTTAACTTTTCCCTTTAACACGACAACTTTTAACTCAGGATGATAGAAAGCCAAATACTCTTTCACACACACTAAATTTGCATCCAGCACACCCGTTGATGAAAACAATACCACTTTGTTCTTATTTTTAATAAATAAGGGGTCTATAAAATTTCTCAATAATAAAGAAATTATTTTTTTATTATTATTTTTCATATATCTCAATTATTTATTCCACTGAACTCAAGGCAGCATAGCCTTTAGCTATCCTTATACACTATTTTATTTAATGCATATTCCATGTGACTATCATCTACATTGATCAAATTGTGTAGTTTCTCTTCACGCCAAATGGGAATTCCCACTGGATCATTCAGTAATTGCCTACGTGCATATTCATTAGGGATTGATGTTTCATGATGCCCCATATAACTTACATAGGCCATAGCTCGATATTTTAATTGTTCATTAATCACAACCTCTTCTATATCTAATAGTTTAGCTTTATAGTCCTGACGATCATTTGGATAAATCAAATCTAGATGGTAATCAAATACCCCAAAGTGCCCACACATCATCACAGGTACCCCTAAACTAGTTAACTCCATTGAAGAAGTACCATTCCACAATACAGCTAAGTCAACAATTCGCGCAATTTCATGCGTATTAAAACTGTCATGATCTAGGAATATTACATTCTCTGGTAATTGAGCAGGAATAATATCTCGTAAATATTGCCCTATCTTCATTGCTATTTCGACTTTTAATTCATGGGGATGTGGCTTTATCAAAATTAATATCTCAGGGGATTGTGCAGCAATTTCTATGGTATGATTTAACCAGTCTTTAAATCCTGAATGTGCAGGCCCTCCATCATAGAATACTGCAGAATCAAAAACAATCTTACCGAAACAGCAAATAATTTTCTTGCCACATTTTTTTTCTACTTGTATTCTCTTGAGTAGTTTTTTACACGTTGAGTTTTCTGAAAAATTCCGATTCATCTTGATTAAAGATTGCACTTTATCGCTAATCTCTTTATTTTCAGGGTTAAGTGCTAACCAATTTTCAAATTTATTTTTCTCCGGTAAAAATGCAGCTCTAATTGTTGGGTTAAATGATTGATTTACAATACCAAAGCACTTAGAGTAATTAGTAGAGAAATTTGAATAATAATTTTCATATGATGCACCAATTGTAACAAAATTAAAATATTCTGATTTCTTAGATAGAATGTAATCTCGTATGCATGAATATGGTGCTAAATGAGAATTCCCAGCCACAAATATCAATCGCTTTTTATAATGCTCTGCATATATATAAGCCTTCTCCAAATATTCAATAAGAATAGATGCTCGATGAACCCGTGCCATACCTTGGATATTATTAATATCTAAAGTGTAATCAACATCATAAGTTCGACCTGTACACGCGGCTGCCTCATAAAAACCATGATAATAATTGACTCCTTCATACGAAACCTCTTTATTAGGAAGATCAACTTTTAGCATGTCTATATATTCGAAAGTTTGCAAGAGCCAATTAATATTAAATTCAGTATTTATCTTTTCTAATTTTGGGTCCCCTCTTGTTGTTTTTATAGAAAAACCATTCAGAAGTGATGTGAATTGTAAATTATTTCTATTTATCCAGGGGAATAAAGCAAAGAATTGAGTTTTAGAATTCATACACCCAAGTGAAATATCAATAATAACGGTGTCCTGCTTAGGGCTATCATTTTCAGTTGAAATAAGAATTTTATTACTAGTTGAAATATGACGTACGACTTCGGCTCTACTTTTAAAAGTCAAATATAAAGGGAATGTCTTTTTACCCCTTATATTATTTACTAGCGTAGCTTCATTGAAGCTTCCCTTCTGGAGAAGCAAAACAAACTTTTGATACTCGCTGAACCCCTGCCCATGCATTACCTCATTCTTATTTAAGTTAAGAATCTTTAATTTCTTAATTTTCATATTGAGTTTTTTCATCCGTGGATCGTCATCAACAACAACGGAAGCCTTTACGTATGGATCAATATACAAACTATCTATTAATTCCTCATCATAAAAATGAGCATATTTACTTAAATAAGCTCTCCAGTATTGATGGTATCGTTCAAATAAAGCGCCTAATTTAATAAAGTCTTTAGACAATAACTGGCGCAATAACAACAAATCACTTTCAGAAGGTAAACTTACACTATCAAAAGCTAATTCGATAAGATTCTCATTCCTATTATCAATAAAAATTGTAATTAAAAGAGCCAACTCCTTAACTGAAAGGTTTAATTCTCCAATAGATTTATTATACTTACCTTCATAAAAGAAATTATAATCAACGATTCTGCCACTTAGCTTTGAGCTAAGTACCTTTACAGCATAAAAGAAATCATAAAATTTATGACGCTCTCCTTCATCTCCCAAGAATTTTTTAATATACAACTTAACTGTTATTGATATCAACCTATTCAATAAATCTAACTTACAATTAACGATTAGAAGTTCTGAAATAACATAAAGTTGATTAATCAAGCAATTATTTTCTAACCCAGCCCTATAGGAGTTAATAAATTTTTCTTCTTTGGCCTTTGTCGGCTCGCTTATTACATCAACTAACCCCAGTAATGTTTGGGTTACCCCGCTTGTATTGTTAATGGGTTGGATAGAACTCAATAGCCGTTGATGATTAATATTATTTTCAATTAGTTGGTCAGGGACTGTTAATAGGAATGTGTAAAGTAAATTATTTATTAAATAACGCTCATAAGAAACAACCTTATCTTCAAATAGTGATACTACCTTTTCCGGAGTTTTAATTAATTTATTTTCACCCTTTATAAAATATACATCTAAACTCAATAAATAATAAATATTTAGTGCAAGACTATCATCCGTAAATACAGTAGATACTTTAGATACAATATTGATACTTGGTACATATTTATCAACTAAAATAACGCCACTATTTTCTGATATAAAATCGCTAACAATATTAAAATTTTTACGATTAACAGACCGTACTTTCAAAAATACTCGGTCATAAGTATCAAAATTTTTAACTTTTATTTTTATAAACTTTAAGTTTGTAGGTTTAACTTCGATAAAAAGAGTATTAGTATAATTCTCAAGTAAAAAGTAATTTCGCTCCGCAATAATGCTTATAATAGGTTCAATTAATTTCTTACGCAGGTTCCTTTCATTTTTTCCTAAAAAAAACAGTGTGTTATTGGAAAAGTACCCATTTTCCCCCAAAATTTGATTAGGTGATATTACAATACGAATTTTCGACGTTTTTTTCCTAAAAATGACTAGTATAAAAAACAGTAAATAATACCACTGAGAAGTTAGACGGTAAACCGGGGCTACACCAGCTAACTTATATGTTCCAAAATATACATCCATATTGAACACATTGAATATAGTATGCTGTTTAAGCTTTTTAAGCTTTTTAAGCTTTTTAAGCTTCGAAATTATAGTTCTCAATTTTTGCTATTCCTATATTGGTTTCTGTTTTATTACTTGTGCACAGTAATATATTTATCAAAGATATTACCCAGTAACTTCACAGCAAATTAGGTACTAAATCAAAGTCAGGAACTTACTATACAGGCATAATCACATGAACGTTTCAACTCATAAAAACTACCATTTAAACGTTCATTCCTACTAATTTCCATATAGTATGAGCTGATAGAAGCATCACTGAAGCCTTAGTTTTCGCTAGTGAGTATAATTATAGCCAGTATTTCTGACCTTTAACTTTTTTTAAAATAAGTTTATATAGGTAACCGTATGTGGCACGTGATTTTATCGGATAAATTGTCCCTACTTTTCCACTTACAAACCTTTTTATCGTAAACTTCAACGCTCTAATAGCCAAGATTAGACACTGTATAATTTCTCTTGAAGTAAGGGAGACTCCTTTGTGGTGAAACTATACGGGTACTAACTTAAGTCATCGCGTCATCATTTAACCTTTTAATTTCATCAAAATATTTAGCTTTTTTAATGGAGCCATCACGTACCTGTAATATAGACCATCTTTGTAGTTAATTATTTCCAACGTCAGTTTAGCATTGTTCTCTTTGTACTTAATTACTTGTGACTTCAGTTCAGCATTACTGTCTTTACCCTTAATTATCTGAGACTTCAATTCAGCATTACTGTCTTTACCCTTAATTATCTGAGACTTCAATTCAGCATTACTGTCTTTACCCTTAATTATCTGAGACTTCAATTCAGTATTCACCTCTTTGAGTTTAATAATCGATTCTTTCAATTTGTCGTTTGCATCTTTAATTCCTTTTATGTGCTTTTCAGATTTAAAAACGTCCGCCTGCACGAGATGCCACAAAGCACCGAATACGTCTGTAGTATAGTCTGTAATAACCTTGGAACTTAGCGTGGTAGTAGGCTCAACACTGTCAGAAAAGAGTTCTTTGTTTTCACAGAAATTTTCAGAAATAAGTTTATTGGAAGACTGAAAATATTCTTGAATATTGGTAATTTCTGCAACATTTAGATAGTCAGAAACTTTGGCTGCGGGTGAGCTTCCCACTTCTATAAAAGCAGTTTTAAGTTTACCGAAAATAGCTCGCCGTTCTGGCGTTGTTACAGCAGCACCTATAGAACGGGGAAACAAGTAATTAAGACCGCGAATGATTTCGGTTTCGGCATACCCCGTCGCATAATACTTACGTTTAGCATTTATGATTAAAAACCTGCTGGACGTTAAACCAATAACATCGCAAAAATCATTACGGATATCATCCTTTTTGGAGAAAGTTCGAACATCAATATTATCTTTCCCGAAAACATCAGCCCACCGCATTACTAACGCATTATAATCAAGCCATAACGGCGGGAACTCCCTAAAAGGGTTCGTGTTTCCTGTTTTACTTTCACCTTCAATTAATTTAGAGCAATGATCGACCCAAGAAACACCACTATCAGGAAGCTTTAGGCTAAAAGGCATTCTCCGCCCGGCTGAGACTTGTGTTGGGTAATAACTAACAAACGACTCTACTTGCTCCCTAAGATAAATAACAACTTTCACTTCATCGGTAGCTTCGTAACATAAATTAGCTAGAGCGGTTATTTGTTGCGAGTCGACTAGAAATGCAGATAAATATTCACAACTAACTACTGCATCTCCGTTATGCTTGCTAATGGTGTCGACGAACGAGCGTGGAAAAGTAGCAAGATCCTTTGGAGCGAACGAACTAGCATGGGTTTTGAGTATAGAATTGCTATGCGACGACTCTACTGCATAATGATACAGTTCAGTATGATTAGGGTTTCTAAAGACGGGGGGAACTAGTATTCCTTTTTCAAGTAACGCCTCAGCATTATCACTCATAAAGTGTTGAATTGATGTTGTTCCCGTCTTTGGGGTTCCTATATGTAAATAAATAGTCATGTAAAGTAAACCCTTGTGAAGATAATCGTTAGAAAGTTTGTAAGTTATACGGGGTTACATAAGGAAAAAGATAACTTCTTGCAACTATAGTTTAAAATGCACAAAATACCCTTTGTAAGTGTAGCTGTGCATTGCCTTAATCTAATATATACTCCATTTTTAAATGATGTCCTTTATTTAAGGACTTACTAGACCTCCGCCCTATTATTTCTTCATAATATTTAGGAGCCAACCCAAAACCAGGTCTTATACTTCTTACGTTCTCAGGGGTAAACTTTTCTCCTACTTTGATATCTTTTACTACATAGAGTGAGCGGCGGAACTTCACATTACCCTTTTCAGCTTCTGTTCGTTCATAATTTACATGACCCAATGCTTGCCAAGCTGTTTTACTGTCTTTACACAACTGTGCTAATTCTTTTGGCTCTAGTGAAAAGCTATCATCAGCTCCACCACCACTTCTATCCATTGTCACATGCTTTTCAATCAAACAAGCACCGAGTACAACTGAGGCGACCGCTGTTGCATTGTCAATAGTATGGTCAGACAAACCCGATAACACATTAAATCGCTCTGAAATATCAGCAATGGTTTTTAGGTTGTATTGATCAGCTGGCGCAGGGTAGCCGCTCACACAGTGCAGCACAATGAGCTCTTCACAACCATTTTTACGCGCGCAATCAACGGCTTCTTGAATCTCTTCTTTATTCGCCATACCCGTAGACATAATCATCGGTTTACCCGTTTTTGCTACACGTGCGATTAACGGTAAATCAACCAACTCAAACGAAGCGATTTTATAGGCTGGTGCATCTAACTTTTCTAACAAATCAACGGCTGTAAAATCGAAAGGTGAGCTAAAAATAGTAATACCTAACGCTTTTGCCTTTTCAAATAAAGGTTTGTGCCACTCCCATGGCATATGTGCGCCTTTATATAATTCATACAAAGATTGACCATCCCATAAACCACCATGAATTTGAAACTCTTCTGAGTCGCAGTCTATGGTAATCGTTTCATGTGTATAAGACTGCAATTTAATGGCATCAGCGCCCGCTTCTTTGGCTGCTTCCATAATTTGATAGGCGCGATTAATATCACCATTATGGTTAGCCGAAAGCTCAGCAATAATATATGGAGGGTGGTCTAGGCCAATTTTTCTATTATCAATTGTTATATAGGGCTTCATAAATATCTCAAGAAATTGGAGGACGAATAAATGTATCAACCGTTAATCGTTGATAATGAGCAACGGTGAACAACCTTTGAGAGGCGATATTCTCTTCTAACACCGTTGCTTTAATCGTAATATTGGGGTGTATTCTATCAACGCATGCAAGTGCTTCTTTCGCAAAACCTTTCCCAAAATACTGAGGGTCGATAAAAATGGAAAGAATGTATTTATTTGCCGAAAGCTTATCTAACCTTAAAACACCTATACTCTTATTATTAAGCAGTGTTTCAATAATATAGAAATAATTCGAAATAGATTGTAGTTTAGTATTCATCCATTTCTGATGACCTTCCCATGTCGGTAGTTCGGGAGTCAGTGCATACTTTCGCGTTTCAGGCAAAACCTGCCAATCAAAAACTTGTTTAATATCAGTCTTATTGGCGCGCCGTAATGTCATTAATTTGGAGGTATTGCTGCATAGGGCATTAATACTTTGGGTAACGCGTAATAAACCTAATCCATCACAAACTGATAAGTTCGCTATGCGCATTGCAGCCCATTCATTAATCATCGTTTGATATGCTGGTAGTAAACCCGAACTAATACCGGCAACATTAACGCTAATGGCAGCGCCCACTCGGACTAAGTTAGCGCTTATTGTTTGTTGGTTATCAGCTAAGGGAATAATAACACTCGGTATGCCTAAGCAAGCACGCTCCCAAGAAGTGCCTCCAGGAGCCCCAATTGCAACATGATGAGATAACATTAATTCAGCCATATTTTCTACAAAATCAATATGATTAACCCATGAAGAATGTTGCAGGCTAAATTTTTTCACGCTCAGATAGTTAGGAGCCTTAGCGCTCAATAGAACAGTTACTAATGGCTTTTTACCTGATGTTTTTGATAATGCTTGTAGCACTTGTAGCGTTGCATTGGGCTGGTCAACACCTCCCATGCTAACTAGCACATTAACACCTGAGGATAACATAGTGGTCTCAAGTGCTTTCTCTCGGTAAGTTATAAAATTGTGCTTTAACAGCGCAAAATCACAACCCGCTAAGACAATAGTATTTGGGTTTATCGCTTTGTATTCTAAGGGATCGCGTAAAAGTGTTTGATCTAATATCAAGTCTGCTTGATGTTTGCGTACTAAATCATCGATAGCAAATACTTTGCATATCAGCTTATTTTTAACAAAAAGCTCCCAATCAGCATTTAAGCCATAATGATCTACAATTAACAAATCAATATTCTCAACTTGCTGAATTAGACTCTCTGCATCTTTTTGCCAAGGCACTTGTAACCAAGCTGCATAATCGGCACTATTTTGTGGAGTCTGCCATTGAGTAGGGGTAACGAGTTCATAGACTTTAAACCCTTTATTACGTACGAATTCGATTAAGTCGCCTTGCTGAGGGCGAGATGCAAAGCTAACCGTGTGTCCCTGTTCTTTTAATGCTTCGGCAAGCACAAGGCAACGCATAATATGGCCACTACCAATGTGTATCGAGGCATCTGTCCGTATAACAACTTTCATTAATATACCTACAACACACTAAATAATGATTCGGCAAGTTCCCAATCTTCAGGAGTATCAATATCCTGAACACGTTTTCTAGGTAAGATAACCGCTTTTGAATGCTCTGAAAAAATTGCCTTACCCGTTAAATAGGCTGTCGCTTTTCCCCAATAAAACTGTCCTGCATCATGGTAAGCTTCGGGTAAGTCTTGAGATCGGGTATTCGCGTATTCAGGAGAAAACATACTGACAGCACCACTTTCATCTAATGAAATTGCACGCTGAATTGCAAATGGAAATGTAGTTGCACTAAAAGCATATTGCACTTTTTCATCAGATAACTCTACAAGCCCCTGTTTAATATCTTCAGGTAAGATAAATGGTGCTGTCGCGTAGATACAACAAACTTTATCAACCATCCATTGCTGATCTTTGCACCACGCAATGGCATGTTGCATAACACCTAATGTAGTCGCAAAATCATCAGCAATATTGGCAGGTCGTAAAAACGGTACTTCAGCTCCATACTGTAAGGCTACGTCCGCTATTTCTTGATCATCTGTTGAAACGATTATTTTATCAAAACAACCCGATTGTTTTGCAGCGTCAATGGAATAGGCAATCATTGGCTTACCATGAAAAGATTTAATATTTTTACGAGGGATACGCTTGCTGCCGCCTCGTGCTGGGATAACTGCAATGTTCATATCTAACCCTGTAATACTTGAGTAAGCACTGCAATAACTTCGTCTTGTTGCGTTTGAGTCATCAAATGAAACATCGGCAAGGAGATAGCATCTTGATAATAGGATTCCGCTTCAGGGAAATCGCCAGTTTGAAAGCCCATGTTTTTATAATATGGTTGAGTATGCACAGGAATGTAATGTAAATTGACGCCAATATCATTTGCACGCAGCCCATCAAACACTTGTTTATGTGTTTTGGTTATTTTATCTAATTGCAATCGGATAACGTACAAATGTAAACCCGAATAAGTATCAGGCATTTGGTAAGGTAACGTTAACGGTAGGTTAACAAGCAACTCATTATAACGATTTGCTAATAAATGGCGTGCAGCTACAAACGCACTTAATCGAGTCATCTGCGATACACCCAGTGCAGCTTGCAACTCTGTCATGCGATAATTGTAGCCCAACTCGACTTGCTGATAATACCAACCACCATCTGATTCCCCAATCATTAAGTTAGGGTCACGAGTCACACCATGGCTTCTAAACAGGTTCATTTTTTCCGCCAAGTGTTCGCTATTAGTCAGAGCAGCGCCCCCTTCAGCAGTGGTTACGATTTTTACAGGATGAAAACTAAAAACGGTAACATCTGAATACTGGCATAGGCCAATTGGTTTACCCAAATAGCGACCACCAATAGCATGTGAAGCATCTTCAATAACTTTAAATTTATATTCTTTAGCTAGCTCGCTAATCGCCTTCATATCACAAGGCTGCCCACACAGATGAACTGCAACGAGGACTTTAGGTAATTTACCTTGCTGTTTCGCAGCAACTAGTTTTTGTTTTAACTTCACTGGACAAAGGTTATAGGTGGCAGCATCAATATCAACAAAATCGACTTTAGCACCGCAATACAACCCACAGTTAGCTGAAGCTACAAAGGTAATAGGTGATGTCCAAAGAATATCGCCAGTACCTAACCCCAACGCCAAACAAGCAATATGAAGTGCAGAAGTTGCACTATTCACTGCTAACGCATGTTTCACTCCAGTAAAGTCAGTTAATGACTTTTCAAAAGCGGGTACTTGTGGTCCTTGCGTTAAAAAATCAGACTGTAATACGCTAATAACTGCATCGATATCTTGTTTTGTAATTTCTTGCTTGCCGTAAGGGATCATTATTTATACCTTAAAATCCGGATCAACATGATCAATAATTAGTTGACGTAAACCTTCAATCGTTTCCCATTCTGTATTAGTACCTGAATTATATTTAAATCCAAAAGGTACTTTAGTTGCTTTATGGTGTTTTAAGTAATCTTCTTCTTTATACGTATATGAAACAGAAGGAAGAATTGCGTAATAAGGACCTAAATCAATCGTATTTAAGGAATCAGTATCTGTAATCATCTCTTCATGTAATTTTTCACCAGGGCGAATACCTACATCACGAGTCTCACATTCAGGGGCAACTGCCTCTGCAATGTCAAGAATTTTATACGATGGGATTTTAGGAATGAAAATTTCACCGCCTAAATGATTATCCAAAGCAAACATCACTAAATTCACTCCATCTTGCAGTGAGATATTAAAGCGAGTCATCTCTTTATGCGTGATTGGTAAAACGCCATCTTTACGTTTATCTAAAAAGAAAGGAATAACAGAGCCACGAGACCCCATTACATTGCCGTAACGAACAACACTAAATTTAATATCTTTTGAACCACGGATATTATTGGCAGCGGCAAATAGCTTATCAGAAGCCAGCTTTGTTGCACCATAAAGGTTAATTGGCGCACAAGCCTTGTCGGTGGATAAAGCAACAACATCTTTCACGCCACAAGCAAGCGCTGCATGTATCACATTTTCAGCGCCATCTATATTAGTACGAATACATTCCGTTGGGTTGTATTCTGCAGTATCCACTTGCTTTATTGCTGCTGCGTGAATTATTACATCAACACCTTCGCAAGCTTGCGTTAAACGCGCTTGATCACGCACATCACCAATGAAAAAACGTAGTTGAGGATAGTCTGTGGGCGGGTATATTTTTCTAACTTCAGATTGCTTCAACTCATCTCTAGAATATATTACGATTTTCCCAACATCCGGGTAGCTTTTTAATATCGTTTTTATAAACTGTTTACCAAAGGATCCTGTTCCTCCAGTTATGAGTACTCTTTTGTTATTTAGCATAATACCTCCAATTACTAAACCAAGTCTTTAAACCGGTTAAAAATTTAACTTCTCTTGCCATTAATATATTCCTTTCATAAATTATTCAACCGTAACTGATTAACTAAATTTCTCGGCTGATCAACATCGATCCCCTTAATCAGGGCGACATGATAACTAAGTAATTGTAGCAAGATATTATAGGTGACTGGTGCAGTAATCCGTCCGACATTTGTCGGTGGCTTTGATAACTTTAAATCCAGCTCCGAACTAATATCAGATTTTTCATCTTCAAATACGATCATCTGACCGCCTCGGACTTTTACTTCGTGTAAATTTTAGTCAATGGGGTCAGACTCGATTGATTTCATTTTTTAGCCGGCCATTCTCAATATGCCGACGACTAACCCACCCATAGCAATCAATACACCAAAGCTCCAACGCATTTGTAATTTTATACGCCATGTTCGACTTTTTAAATCTCAACCAGGCCTTCGAACTGTATAGCTTCTCGGCCTAATAGCTTATTTAAAAAAACGCCCATAGTATGGCTTAATAATTTTCGGGCAATACGATTTGATAAATGAAACAAATCGCGAGCCCAAACAGTCTCGATATGAAAACGCTCTACAAGTTGGCCAATAACCGTTTCAACACGACACCTCACTTTCATAAGCTTCTGAACGGAATCTTTAGGGCGAGAATCTTTCATGTTTTTTCGTAAAGACGTTTCTAAATCTAGCTACCGCCGAGCTAACTCTTCTTTCAATTCGGGACGAATATAGCCTTTGTCGCCAATTAATAAGCCTTTTAAATTGATGGTTAGTTCATCAACAACCTCTCGCTCATCAATATTCGCGGCAGCAAATGTATAGCGGGTAATAATGCCCTCAAAACTAATCACAAGATGGCCTTCAAATCCGTAATAATGCTCATCTTTAGCTGCACAGTAACTATAAGCCGCATCACCTTGAAAGCATTTGCTTTTATGAGCACGAGTTATTTTGCATACAGGCATAGGAAAGCCATCAATCATATGGATTTCGTCTGCTCTTGCGCCTAACTTTTCTGATAAAAATGCTAACATCTCTTGTTTTAGAAGACATAAACTTGCACTTTGTTTCACAAAATTTGATCGAGACCCTAAGTTAGGGAAACAGTCGTGCCAATGATTACGAAAATAGCGCCAGAGACTTTTATCCTGATCTTTTCCCATAAACTCACCGACAATCTCCATAGTAATGACTTCACTATCAGTGAGTTTTGGCTGGAAACCTCGTCGACGTAGCGGGGTTTTTACTAGTTGAGGGTAAATATCTGCTACACAGCAATACACATAAATGATAAAGTCTTCGACTGGCATGATGGCTCTTCGTTAGTTACTTTTCTTCTAAAATAACTGTACGCTTGAGCTATCATACCTTCAACTGCTATTTTTCCTGAAAATTAAAGTCGAACATGGCGTAATTTTATTTCTTGATGTATATCCATAATGGCTTTACTTTGCACCAATGGGGCAGACTCGCTTGAAAACAGATACATTACTTGCTTTCCAAAAGGCTACGATTTTTCCTGCACTTATGCTACCTTCAAGTAGTCACTATTTTCGGTTTTTAACAAATCACCACTGCGCTCGACAACAAAATAACCTTGTTTCAATAATTCATCTTTCGTTTCTTCGTTAAAATAAAAAGAAGCCATCGCACCATAGAGTTTGTAATCCTTATAGATCGGAAACAGCTTTTTAAAATTGTTAAATTTACGCTCTAATTTACCAATATCCTCTAAATGAGCTTTATATTTAACTTCAATAATGGCAATAGCATTGCCATTCGTTAAAAATATATCGTATTCTTCCTGAAGCTGGCCACGATGCTTAGACATATTTTTGGTAACATCGTCAAAAGCCAAACTGCCTAAGTGGTTATCTTTAATTAAACTGTTATAAAAAAAATCTTCCGCTACATCACCTTGATTAGCACTAATTCCACCCAGCATTTTGGCTACTTTATCTAATTTTCTATCTGTTTCTTTTAGTTGGGCATCCGTTTCTTTCTGAGAAACTGCCAAACTTGCAACCAATGCTTTTAATTCATCGTCAGTCATATTTTCTCTCACCGCTTCCCAGTGCGTATCATTCTAGCCTATACGCGCACCAATACCCTAACTAAACCAATTGAAAAAGGCTCAGAGTTTAAGACGGTTTTACCCTACCATCCTTAACACTCCAACAACTAATCCACCCATAACAACCAACACACCAAAGCTCCAACGCATTTGTAATTTTATTTCTTGATGTATATTCATAATGGCTTTACTTCGCAATTCAAACTGCTTATCTACTTTTTTCAAATTATTTGTCTATCTTTTCAAAGCGCTTTTCAAAATCAGAGCGCATTTGCTTTAGCTGTCTATCGACTTGCTCAATGTGTTTTTCAATTTGTGCAAAATTCATTAACATTAACTCTCGTTGATGTTTTAATTTCTCTTCTACCCGTGTTGTTCTTTCTCGCAATTCTAATTCGTAACGAATATTTGCATTACCTACTTCAGGTGTGGCTTGTATTGATTTTGTAATTAATGCTTGTATTTGTTCTATATCTTCTTGTGCTAGCGCCATGATTTATGACCCCCTTTGTTCAATGATCAATGATCAATGATCAATGAGTGAATCACTGGCGCCTATCGTTTGATTTCACTATTTAACAAACATATCCACTAATTTTAACACGGTAACAATGAGAGCAATCATGCCTATTGAGCAACGCATATTAGTATTAATGGCTTGACTTATCTTTAGCTCTATATTTTTCTCAAAGAGATCAAATCGTGAATTTACGCTAGTTTCAAGTAATTTAAAATCACTTTTTAAAAGCGAGAACTCACCTTTCAATCCATTAAATTCACCTTTTAAACTGGCTACATCGGCAATTACTTCATCTAATTTTCATCGAGGTGATTAATATGGTTATATTATGATTTTAGCAATAATGTATTGATATCTTCCTAGTTCAAGCTTTCCCCACGACTAAACTTTTCTTCTATTTCTTAAATGCATGGGCTGATCATTTCAATCAGCACATCATCTACTTTGGTTTTGTTCATTTTTTGGCTCTTAACCATTAACCTAACCAGGACAAAAGCAGGGCTAGGCCTTTCTTTTTGCAATCACTCGACTTATTAAAATCACTATGATTAACTTTTCTGTTTCTAAAATTTTGTAGGCAATGCAATACGATTTGTTTATTTGTCTACTAATAACATTTATTATATCATCCTTTAAATACGCAAAATCGGAGGGTTGGCGTGAGGAGAGGTGAATAAAATCAAGGCCTTATTATCTATTTCCCGTAACTTCTCATTATTAAAGGGGACAGATAGTTTTTCCAGTGCGCCATTCCTGCATGCTCTTAGCAGGAATCTATGCTCAACGTAGATTCCCGATAAAAGACCTCAGGATGCCTCGGTACATACACCCCCCAAGCTATTGAGACTTTAAGTCATGCAAACTACTGAACTCCCTTTACGTGACATACACTTACCTGATGCGATTAGCTGGTGGCCAGCGGCTATGGGCTGGTGGATATTAGCTGTATTAATACCACTTTGTGGCTATTTAATATTTAGACTATATAAGCGCCTGACGCGAAAAACTGCACTGAAGTTTGCTAAAAAGCAGCTAAAATCACTAACACTAGACGAACAGCTGACAAAGCAGGAAAAGTTGACCGCGTTATCCAGTTTAATGCGCCGCACTGCGGTTAGTCTTTATCCGCGTACCGAAGTTGCCAGTTTAACCGGTGAAGCTTGGTTAAACTTTCTGGATCAAAGCATCCCTATTAAAAGTTTCAATAGCGATATTGGCTGGTTATTAACTAACGCACTTTATAGTCCCGCAGATAACAGCCACTACCTCGCGCCTTTATTTAACTTATGCGAAACTTGGTTAAACTCACAAAAAGAACCTAAAACATGATTCACTTTGCTTGGCCTTGGCTATTCCTCTCCCTTCCTTTACCTTGGTTTATTCGCCGTTTTACACCTTCAGCTCACACGACGGAACAAGCCGCGCTTAAAGTTCCTTTTTTAGAGGATTTTAGCATCGCTCAAAGTCAGAAAGCCACTCAATCAAACAAGCCTTGGGCCTTATGGTTTGCTATCTTTGCTTGGTGTTTATTAGTGCTTGCCTGTACCCGACCGCAATGGTTAGGTGAACCGATAGAGCAAGGCGTTAGTGGTCGTGATTTAATGTTAGCGGTAGATTTGTCCGGTAGCATGGAAGAGCGCGATTTTATAGTAAATAATCAAGCTGTCGACCGTTTAACTGCCACTAAAGCCGTGGCAACTGAATTTCTTGAGCGACGTATTGGTGATCGTCTCGGGCTTATTTTATTTGGCACGAACGCTTATTTACAAACACCTTTAACATTTGACCGTAAAACAGTCCAAATTTTATTAAACGAAGCCTTTATTACCTTGGCCGGTGAAAGTACCGCTATTGGTGATGCCATCGGGCTAGCGGTAAAACGCTTACAGCAACAAAAAGCAGACAGCCGCGTGTTAATCTTATTAACTGACGGTGCCAATACTGCTGGTAAAGTCTCCCCAATCAAAGCCGCAGAATTAGCCGCTCAATACCAATTAAAAATTTACACCATCGGTATTGGTGCGGATGAAATGACGGTACGTAGCTTTTTTGGCTCTAGGAAAGTAAACCCTTCCCGCGATTTAGATGAGAAAACCTTAACCGCCATTGCCGAGAAAACGGGCGGCCGCTATTTTCGCGCCAAAAATACTCAAGACCTAGAGCAAATTTACCAATTATTAGATGAATTAGAACCTGTCGAAAAAGACAAACAATTTTTCCGGCCGCGTACCGAGTTATTCTTCTGGCCTTTGGCCTGTGCCTTAGTTTTAACCTCTCTTATCAGCCTTATGCGTTTACGATTTTCATGAACTTCAGCGAATTCCATTTTATTAGACCTTACTGGCTTTTAGCTTTCCTACCTCTAGCCATGCTCGTGTTTTTTACCGTTAAACATAAATTACGCCAAGGAAGCTGGCAAGCTGTTTGTGACCCTGAGTTATTACCTTTTGTATTACAAGAAAAGGAACTTAAACACAGTCGTACGCCTCTGATCACCTCCTGTTTGACTGCAATTCTCGCGATTACTGCCTTAGCCGGTCCGACATGGCAACGCGTACCTACGCCTGTTTTTAGAAATGCGGCCGCGTTAGTCATTGCTTTGGATTTATCCCGTTCTATGGATGCGCCAGATATTAAACCCTCACGCTTAGAGCGAGCCCGCTATAAGGTTGCTGACTTATTAAAAAAACGTAAAGATGGCCAAACCGCCTTATTAGTTTATGCCGGCTCCGCTTTTACCGTTACGCCGTTAACCGATGACACCGAAACCATTAATAATCAATTAAGCGCATTGACCACCGACATTATGCCGGCACAAGGCAGCCAAAGTGATTTAGCCATTAATAAAGCAGTAGAATTATTCAAGAATTCGGGTTTGCAACAAGGGCAAATATTATTAATCACTGATGATGAGCACATTGAAGGTGCCTTCGCACAAGTCGAATTGCCTAACAACTTTCAATTATCAATATTGGGGGTTGGTACAGCAGAAGGCGCACCGATCACCTTAGCGCAAGGTGGCTTTTTAACCGATACTAGTGGCAGTATTGTGTTACCCAAGCTCAATACTCGGGCTTTACAAAAAGTCGCACAAGCAGGTGGCGGCATTTATCAACAAATCACCGACAATAGCGCTGATATAGAAACACTTAGCCGACATTTTGAACAAGCTGCTAAGCATGGTGAAACACTAGAAAATGACTTATTGCTAGAAAATTGGGTAGAAGCTGGCGTGTGGTTATTATTGCCACTGCTATTATTTGCCTCGCTATCCTTTAGGCGTGGCTTATTAAGCCTATTGTTTATCTTGCTATTGCCTTTCCCAGAAGAGAGTTACGCACTTGAGTGGCAAGACTTATGGCAAACCAAAGATCAACAAGCACAGCAAAGCTTTACTAAAGGTGATTATCAAGATGCAGCAGAAAAATTCACCGACCCTGCATGGCAAGCCGCGGCACAATATAAAGCGGATACAAAATTAACAGAAAAACAAGAACTGCCACCAGTCACTACGGATACTGGGTATTATAATCAAGGCAATGTTTTGGCAAAATCAGGGCAACTGGAAAAAGCCATTAGCGCTTATGAACAAGCTTTAAAGCTCAACCCTGATAATGAAGATGCTCAATATAATAAAGAGATCGTTGAAAAAGCTTTAAAGCAACAAGAGCAGCAACAAGAAAACCAAGATCAAGACAAAAAACAGAACCAAGAAAATAAAGATCAATCCGAGTCTAATGAACAAAAAGATCAGCAAGGCGAACAGTCAGATAAAGACTCAGAACAACAAGACCCACAAAATTCCGAAGATCCTCAAGACTCAGGTAAGCAAGACTCGCCTAATGACCAGAAACAACAGGATGCTGAGCAGCAGAAACCTGAAGATGCAGCCGAGCCTGAATCAGAACAAGAACAAGAACAAGCCGCAGAAGCTCAACAAGAAAGCGAAGCAGCCCCTCAAAATAGCGAACAACAGCAAGCTAATGAGCAATGGTTAAAACGTATTCCTGATGACCCATCAGGCTTATTAAAGCGTAAATTCCTCTACCAATACGGTCAGCAGAAACAACGCAATAGTTCTGGGCAGCAGTGGTAAATCCACCCTCTCCTCGCCCTCAAACTCCGTTTGGGATCGCATGCCCGTAAGCTCTATTTACCTTAGAAACTCACAGCTGAGCTGTTAAAGCATGTATTCCTAAGCGGAGCTTATGAACAAAAAGAAATATTAAGTCTATATGAAACTTGCGTAATATAAGTCCTTTGGCACGCCAATGACTCCATACTCTACAAGCGTCATACAGGCTACCACTCTACGCATTAACAGGAGAAAACACATGCAAGTAGCTATGATCGGGTTAGGCGTAATGGGCACAGGCATGGCGCGCAACCTTGCCAAAGCCAGCTATTTAACCCACGTTTGGAATCGCACTAGCAGCAAAGCGCAAGCATTAGCAACCGAGCTTAATGTGCAAGCTGCACCATCAATAGCAACACTTGCAGGTCAGGCAGATATTATTCTCATCTGTGTTTCTGCAGACAATGATGTATTAGAGGTCGTTAACACGCTTTTAGCTAACATTAAACCCAATACCATCGTAATAGACAGCTCAACGGTCAGTAGCGATACCGCTAAAACAGCGGCACAGTTACTCGCGACCAAACAAGCCCATTTTCTTGACGCTCCCGTATCCGGCGGGGTTGAAGGTGCTAAAAATGGCACTTTAGCTATGATGGTCGGTGGCGACCAAGACATACTCAATCAAGCTATTCCTATTTTAAAAGCGATGTGCACGCGCATTATCTATATGGGCGCTACTGGCTCAGGTCAAGGCACTAAAGCGGTTAACCAAATTATGGCGGCCGGCATTAATCAAGCTGTAACCGAAGCCCTTGCTTTTGCTCAAGCTGAAGGGCTGCCACTCGAAAAAGTAATTGATGTGGTTTCCGGTGGCGCAGCAGGTAATTGGTTTTTAAGTCACCGTGGCTTAAGCATGACTAAAAGCCATTATGCTCCGGGGTTTAAACTTGCCTTACATCATAAAGACCTGAAAATATGCCAAACAATGGCGGAAAAAAATTCAGCAGATTTACCTTTAGTTCAGCAAACCGTCAATGATTACGAGCGCTTAATGAACAACGGTTTTGGTGATGAAGATATTTCAGCTTTGTACCGATTAAAACATAGGCCGGAAGATTGATAACAGCAAACGAAAACCACAAGGTTTACATTTTGTGGGAGTGGCTTTAGCCACGAATATAGCGACTAAAGTCACTCCCACGCAGCGGTAACCCTAAATTATCCCTTCATATGTTTTCGGTACGAATAAATTCGAGCCTACGTGCTCCAATAATCATTATTTCCCGAACAACTATCACTATCTTATAAAAAATCTCTCTACTAAAAATACCCCACCTAATCTCCTACAAAAAGTAGTTGTTTTTTTACAACACACAGCAAAAGATTTCATAATTTTATGTTAATTATCACAAGTAAGCTGTTAGCCATTGATAAATATAGTGAATTATTTTTCATTTACCCCTTGTAAGAATGAAAGTTTACTGCTATTATTTTTACCGTGTTACAAATTGTTGTTTAAACGATACGTTTTGTTGTAATAATAAAACACTAATATACTTACCCTTGGGGGGGACTATGATTAAGAAAATGAAACTAGCATTAAGTGCAGCAACTGCTGTCCTAGCTTTCGCAGGTTTAACTGCAGCTCCACAAGCCGGCGCAGATGAATTAGGCGATTTAAAAGCAAGAATTGCAAAATTAGAAAAAGCAGATGCTGAGCAAGTAGCAGCTAGCAAAGATAATATGGTTTTCTTCCGTGGTGGTTATGCAAGAAATGACACTGCTCGTAGTGGACTTACTAATGGTGGCGATGTCACATTAGGTGCTGACTATACCGCCGATCATGGCGGTTGGTTTGTTGGCGCTGGTTTAGATTTTAGCCTAAGTGACGACCTTTTTGGCATGCATGATGGCACAGAAATCCTTGCAGAGATAATGTTTAGCTATTCACAGTTTGATACCTCACCTACATCTACATTAAATGTTATTGATGGTGTTATTCACGAGGGAGCTGTAGGCCTAAATGATATTCCCGCAGCAGTAAGTCAATTCACATTAACAGCCTCTCCAAAAGTTAAATTCTTAAAAGGTAGTGATTTTAGACCTTGGATCATTCCTATTGGTTTAGGTATAAATGTTATCAGCCCTACTAGCAACGGGGTTACTTACCTAAAACCTTCAATGCAATTTGCTGCAGGTGCTGATTATCGTGTATGGAACGATATCTATGTTGGTGCTGATATTCGTTATAACTTAGGTTTTGATAACACCGATGATTTAATCAATGTTAATGGTTTCACAACAGGTGGTTACGTAGGTATTGGCTTCTAAGCAATCGCTTAAAGTTATATCCCTACAAAAGGGAAGGCTTAACAGCCTTCCCTTTTTTTATGCCTGAAATAAATGTACCTCTCGCGCTTGTGTTAATATAGCCAGCTTCAACCATAGTGCCGTACAAAAATACATCCCCAAAAACCTCTGTAGGGCGTGGCTTTAGCCCGCCAGCTTAAGGTCAAAAAAGGCGGGCTAAAGCCACGCCCTACCTTTGATCTTTATAATACCAATCCCAATATATTTATACTTGAGCTAAGAAATCGTCATTCCTGCCGGCTCTTAGCAGGGATCTATGTGTGACAATGGATTCCCGGTTAAAGATTTCGGGAATGACGACTATTGCAGTTATTATTTATTGGGATTGGTATAACATCAGGCGTTATTTTATCAGCATGACTAAGGCACTCAGAAAATAGACGGACAAATAAATATGGCCAAAGTTTGGTTTGTTGGTGCGGGGCCAGGTGACCCTGAACTGATTACACTCAAAGCACAAAAGCTCATCGCCCAAGCAGATGCAATTTTATACGCTGGCTCTTTAGTCTCAGAAGCGGCAACCCAATGGGCTAAGCCTAGTTGTGCGATAGAAGATTCTAAGGGCATGACTTTAGAGGAAATTACCGGTTGGTTAATCAAATATTCCGTAGCTGATGCAACGGTTATTCGCCTACAAACCGGTGATCCTAGTTTATATGGCGCATTAGTCGAAATGGTACAGCCTTTAGATAAAGCCGGCATCGAGATAGGCGTAGTGCCAGGCGTTACTTCGGCAATGGCTTCAGCAGCTGCGGCAGTAGAAACTCTAACTTTGCCAGAAGTCACGCAAACGGTGATCTTTAGCCGCGTAGAAGGTCGTACACCGATGCCTGAGGGCGAATCTTTAGTCGAACTGGGGCAACATCATTGCACGCTCTGCCTATACTTATCGATTACCTTATTAAAAAAAGTGCGCGAAGATTTATTGGCAGCAGGCTGGTCAGATGATGCGCCAATTGTTGTTGTACATAAAGCTAGTTGGCCGAACGAAGAACAAGTGATACACGGTACTTTGGCAACAATTAAAGAGCAATGCAAACAAGCCGGTGTTAATGCACAAGCGATGATTATTGCCAGCCCTGCTTTGGGCGCAAGACAATGGACAGAAATTAAAAAATCTAAATTATACGATGCGGAATTTAGTCACCGTTTTCGTAAAGCGATAAAAACACAGGATTAAGCATGGAATACAGTATTTTATTAGTGGGTCACGGCTCAAGAGCTAAACAAGGCAATATAGAAATTGAAGCTTTTGCCGATCATTGGCGCGCTCAGCACCCCGAGTGGCAGATTGATGTCTGCTTTATTGAATTTGCCGATGTCTTGCTTGATGCAGGTTTTGATTTGGCATCAAAAAAGTCAAAGAAAGTCATTGTTGTGCCGTTAATTTTAAATGCAGCAGGCCATGTAAAAATGGAAGTCCCTGAGCATTTAGCCCAAGCAAGAAAGCGTCACCCTGATATTGAGTTTCTGTATGCGCCTCACCTTGGTGCCAGTGAAGCCATCTTAAGCATCATGAAGCGCAGCCTGCAAAAGGTCATGGCTAGCTTAGATATGCCGGATCCAAAATCGACAGGCGTGATTGTTTTAGGCCGTGGTTCATCGGATAAAATTGCTAATGGCGAAGTAGCAAAAATGGCACGTTGGTTGTGGGAAGAAACTCAGCACGAATTAGTTGATATTGCGTTTACTGGCATTACTTTTCCTCGTTTGGAAACTGCAGTACAAAGACAAGTTAAACTGGGCATGACGCAAGTGTGTGTCTTACCGTATTATTTATTTACCGGCACGTTGATTGAACGCATTGATAAGCAGCTAATTCATTTACAAGCGCAGTATCCACAGCTTCGTTTTGGTTTAGGCAAGTATTTTGGTTTTGAACCAGAAATTTACGCGTCGCTTGATGAGCGTGTTTTGGCCTTAATTGAAAATAAACCAACAAAAATGATGGAATGTGATGGCTGTCATTATCGCCAGATTGCTCAAGAGCATGGTCACGGGCATGAGCATTAAGCTGGGGTTTTGTTCTTAAATTCGTAGGGCGAACTTCAGTCCGCCCTACCTTTTATACTAAATACTGCCCAATACCTAACGGATAATGCTGCACTATTGCAGCCAAAATAGCAGTCACTATTCCCACCACGAAAAAAGCACTTAACCCTAGAACAATACGTACCCCCACTTGCTGAATCGTTCCGCTCATTTTCCATAACGGTATTATCGCGATTAACACTCCAAGCAACGTCGCCAAGCCTGTTGCTAATACTCCCGTAAGCATAGACACACACCAAGGACACTTATGCTCTGCATGCGGCTTATAAAAATTACAATGTGCATCCAAGCCTGACCACGGCCAATCACAACCACATTGAAATAAAAACCCACACATTGGCGTAAGCAAAATTAAGGCTGCAATCAGCGTCGTTATGCCTGAGGCCTTACGTTCAGAGCTGATTGAAGTTAGCTTTTTTAGGGTTATAAGCATGTGGAGTGCATGAACAAAAAAGTTAAGACTCACAACACTTCAGGGAATGATTAACTCTCACTCCTTAATGATGGTGCCCTTTAGTCTTCTCTTTCACTAATCCAGGAAATTTTTCTGCAGCAAATTCCGTATGACATTCCACACAAGCGCTACTGAGTTTATAGACATAAAAACTAACAATATCTGGCTTTCTCATTTCTGCTCCATGCGCTAACATGCCTGCTGACTCGTGAAAGGCTTGGTCTAATTGGATAAACCTAGGTGGTAATGATTTATGTAAACTATGGAGTTGTTCAGGCGTTAGTTTTTGTTTTAATAAATAGCTTTGTTCAATATTTCTGCCTATTTCTGCAACTTGATCCCATTCACCACGGGCTATGGCTGGAATTAATGCCGTCACACCCTGATCAATGGCTTTCATTTCCTGCTGTAATAGCTGCCGTATATCTTTATCTAAATGAATTTGTTTTGTATGTGTAGTTGTCGGAACTGCTTCGTGAGTATTGTGAAAGCTGCTACAAGCGGAAATAAACAGAGGGAAAGCAACTAGACCCAGTTTAATATATGACTTCATCTGATACCTTGTTAATTAAGAGAAAAATATAGGGTAAGCACGGACCTTCGGCCGACTATCCACGTTTTTTAGGTTATTAATAGTGCCTAGGGCCTAACAAAGCAACAACCGGGTATTATCAATGAGATATTCGAGTTTTGTTTGTAAATGGCGTTTTATCATACTTGTAATTATGGACTTTAATTCCTAATTTGCAATGATAAATACCCTGTAAAAGAGTTTAATTTTTGGCATAAAAGAGAGCTCCTTAATTTCGATAATGCCCATCCGCAAGCCACACAAAAAGCCATTGAGTTCTAATTATTGACTGATGTTACGCAGCCGTTTAAGATTTTGCTAAAATGTGCCCATGAATAAAGCAACTATTTTTGATTTATATACAGACTATTTACAAACGTCGTTTAGCTACACAACGGCGACAGGCCTATCCGACTTATTGGACGGTGAGCTTAGTCATGACCAAGTGACTCGATTTCTAGCAGAAAAAGACTATACCTCTGAAGATTTATGGAAATCTATTAAAAAAGAAGTCCGTAAAATTGAAGATGATGAGGGCGTATTGATCTTTGATGATACGGTTCAAGAAAAGCCTCACAGTAAAGAGAATAATTTAATTAGCTGGCACTTTGATCACACGGTTAATCGTACAGTCAAAGGGATTAACTTATTAAACTGCCTCTATTCAGCTAAAGGGGTAGGTTTACCAGTCGCTTTTGAGTTGATTGAGAAATCCCTTTGCTATAGTGACGTAAAAACTCGAAAGGAAAAAAGAAAAAGTCCGATAACTAAGAATGAACAGCTCTGTGAGATGCTGCTTACCTATCGCCGAAACCAATTGAAATGGCGATATGTATTAGCGGATAGCTGGTTTTCTGCTTCGGAAAACATGAAGTTTATTCACAACAATATCAAGAAACAGTTTATTTTGGCCTTGAAAAGCAACCGCTTAGTGGCTTTAACACAGAAAGATAAGTTAGAAGGTCGTTATGTGCGAATTGACACATTAGACTGGTCAGAAGAACCTGTGCTTGGATGGATTAAAGGGCTGGAATTTTCTGTTCTTTTTCACCGTCAAGTCTTTAAAAACAAAGATGGAAGCACAGGGTTACTCTATTTGATCAGCAATGATGTTGAAGCAACAAAATCGACTATTGAAGCAACCTACCAAAAACGGTGGAAAGTGGAAGTCTTTCATAAAAATATTAAGTCTAATACCGCTTTAGCAAAATCGCCCGCTAAAACAGTCAGAACACAAAGTAATCACATTTTCATGTCACTTTATGCAGGCGCTAAACTGGAGTGCTTAAGTATAAAAAAGGGGCTCAATGCATTTGCATTGAAGCGTAAATTGTATTTAAAAGCAATTCGTCAAGCATTCGACGAATTGCAAATTTTAAAACAAGAGACTGCGTAACATCAGTTATTGAGTGTGAGTGTTTAATGAATTAGACATAAAAACATATATCTTAGCTATTAAATCTTGTACATACTTTAAGTTTATACATTTTGCGAAGGGGTTAGATGTTTTGAAATACACCAGTAAAGCAGCTGAACATTATGGCAATATTCGCACAACCTTGGAAAAACAAGGTCAAATTATCGGTGTGAATGATTTGCATATAGCAGGACATGCACGTAGCGAAAGTTTGGTATTGGTTACTAATAATGTAAAAGAATTTGAGCCAGTTGAGGCATTACGCTTGGATAACTGGGTATAAAAGTAAAGGGCTAAGGTAAGTAATTATGAGGCCTAACTTCAGACTAGAAAAAACTAGCACATCACTTATTGGGTTAGTGGGATGCAAAAGCCTGACGTCATTAGCGATATTCGAACAACTTTCTTGCGCTATGTCCTGCGGTTCATTTCATTATCTCGCTGGGCGCTAAATCTGTTTTAGCTAATAGTCAGGACAGTAATGTTCTTAAAAACAGTCTTTTCGGCTGCTGAGATACTAATAGGGCCGAAATATCGGAAACAAAGCCGATTAGAGGCCTTTTTATCATCTTTATTTTGTTATGATAGTCAATTACCCCTCAAGCCTTCATGTTGCTTTGTACAAAAGAGCTGGGCAATAACCCTTAGTAAACCCAAGTTTTATGAGTAAAACGACCTCAAAACGAGAGAAAAAGAAGCCGGCTAAAAATAGGCGGATTATTTACGGCTCTCTTCGAGAGTGGGCTTTAGTCAGTTTTGTCATAGTAGCCTTGCCGTTAGTGGTAGCTATTATTTATACGATGAGCGAGGTTACAAATTACACGCTAAAGAGCCAGAGGGTTTTAGTGCAAACGGTGCAAGCGGCTGAAATTAGCAGGGCTGCACTTAATCGTTTAATCTTAATGGAGCAAAGTATCAGGCAGTTCGAGGTGCTTAATGATGCTGCTATTCTCGAGTCTTATCAACAGCACCGTAATTCCTTTTTGGAAGTTATAGCTGATCTTCAAGGGCTGAGCTTAGATGGGGCTTTTAATGCTCAGGTAACTGGATTATTGCAGGCAGAGAGCATGCTTAATCAAGATATCTTGCCTAGCGCTCAGGAGGAGCAAGCTAATTTAGCAAATGCGCACCTTAAAAAATTTGATAAGCTAACAAACCAAGCAAGAGAGCTTGTGGCGGCAGGGGAACAAAAAGTTGGCGTAGAGGCGCGTGCTTTATCTGATCTTGCCGGTCGAATTCATGAACATTTAATTTTTTCGACTATTATCAGTATTTCTATGGCGCTGTTGCTTGCTCTTGCTTTTGTGTATTTATTGACGCAGCCTATTAAAAATATAGCCCTTGCAATTCGTCACTTAGGAGAAGAAGGCTTTGAGCAGCCAATTGCCATTGGTGGGCCTAAAGATTTAACAGAGCTAGGTGTACACTTAGAGTGGTTACGCAATAGGCTAAATCAGCTGGAGTATGAAAAATTGCAATTTATACGCACCATTTCGCATGAGCTTAAAACACCATTGGCAACGTTGAAAGAAGGAACGAATTTACTGGCTGAGGATGTTGTCGGTGAGCTGAATACTGAACAGCAAGAAATTATTCAGTTAATGCACATGAGTAATATCACCCTTAATGATTTAATCGATAATTTGTTGGAATATCAAAGGGCTGTGGTCTCTCAGATTGATTTGAATCTTTCGATCTTTGATGTGGATAAATTAATTGAGCGCTGCATTAATGAATATCAGTTGCCCTTACGTAGTAAAAACATTAGCGTGCAAAGTAATCTAGGTATAACGCATATAAACGCGGATTATGGCAAGCTGGAAATTATTATTAGTAACCTTTTCTCTAATGCGCTTAAATTTTCCCCAAAAAATGGCAAGATTGGCATTAGTTTATTTGCGCAGGATAATGATGTACAGCTATTGATTGAAGATCAAGGGCCTGGTATTGCAAAGGATATAGAGCCTTTTATTTTTGAAGACTTTTATCAAGGAAACTCACCACAAATTTGGCAAATAAAAGGCACAGGCTTAGGCCTTTCTTTAGTAAAATACTATCTTGATGCGCATAAAGGCAAGGTTGAACTATTGCCTGCCAGTAATGAATACTGTGGCGCTCGATTTCTTCTACACTTACCGCAAAAGCAGGATACTTATAATGCCGCGATTAGCTAAATATATTCTTTTCAGTTTGATTTTTACTATTCAGGGGTGCCAGCCTTATTTTAAGAATTTATTTCAACCGTCGGAACCCGTAGTCGATACAGGTCAAGAGCAGGCTTATGATGTATTAAGGAGAATTCAGCAGGGGCAAGTGTATGATTTAATCAAGCGTACCCAGCAATATTCTGTCCTGAATAAAAAACAAAGCATGCTTGCCTGTAAGGAATTAACGCAGGAATATGACAAGAACCCAGACTGGCAAGTCGCTTGGGTGTTGGTTTATGCTTTGAACAGTAACTACAGTTGTGTGAAGCTCGGTGATGCAATAAAGCTAGTGAATGCTATACAGACGCAGCAGAGCGCAGGATTGCAGTTGCAATGGTTAAATAAAATGCAAATTAAAGTACTGGAAGATATTAAAGGACAGTACAATAAAAACAGTAACTTGCGTAATCGGTTAAAACAATCTGAAGAGAATCTGGCTATAACACAAGAACAAATGGAAATAGCACAGGAACAGTTAATCGAGCTAAGTTCAAAAATTCAAGCGCTTAAAGCTATAGAAAGTAGTATCAATAAAAAATTAGATTATGAGCCAAGTTATAAAAAATAATTTTCAAGGCATGAAAGTTTTAGTAGTCGATGATGAGCCAAGTTTGCTGCAATTATTAGACCTACGGTTACGATCATTAGGGCTTGAGATAAAAAAGGCTGAAAGTGCAGAGGAGGCAGTTGCGCTATTGCCGAGCTATCGCCCCCAGTTAGTTATTACTGACTTAAGAATGGGAGAAATGGATGGCATGGCACTATTTAGTCATATTCAGCAACAATACCCTGCTTTACCCGTTATTATTCTTACTGCGCATGGCACTATAAAAGAAGCGGTTGCAGCAACTCATCAAGGGGTTTTCGGTTTTCTCACTAAACCTTTTGTTAAGGAAGAACTGATTGAACTAGTGACTAAAGCTTTTGCGTTAAATACACGAGTTGATCATGGGAAAGGTATAGAAGGAAGCGCGGCTTGGCGGGCAAATATTATTACTCGTAGCACGATGATGGAAAATCTATTGGATGAAGTTGAGCGTGTTGCGCAAACGAATGTCAGTGTTTATATACAGGGTGAAAGTGGCACAGGCAAAGAGCTTATTGCTCAAGCTATTCACAAGGCAGGCTCGCGCAGTGATAAAGAATTTGTTGCCGTCAACTGTAGTGCAATACCCGAGGACTTGCTTGAATCGGAGCTTTTTGGTCACCAGAAAGGCTCATTTTCTGGGGCATCAGCGGCCCGTAAAGGATTATTTGAAATAGCTGATGGCGGCACTTTATTTCTTGATGAAATTGGGGATATGTCCGCTGCGTTTCAAGTGAAATTATTGCGTGCTTTACAAGAGGGTGAAATTCGGCCTGTTGGCGCTAATAAGACCATAGCGGTAGATGTTAGAGTGATTTCTGCAAGCCATCAAGATTTACAGGAAATGACGGCTAATAACTTATTCCGTTTAGATTTGTATTATCGATTGAATGTGGTCACTTTAATGTTACCCCGTTTAGCTGAGAGGCTAGAAGACATTCCTTTGCTGGCAAGTTATTTCATTACTCATAATGATATTCAGGTAGAGTCGCTGGCTAAAGGCTTTTCTAACGAAGCAATGGAGCTATTGATTTCTTATGACTGGCCGGGAAATGTTCGACAATTGAAGAATGTCATTGAGCATATTTGTACTTTTGCAACAACTCCGCTAGTGCCGGTAAATCTGGTTGAAAAAGCCTTGCGTGAAAAACAAAAATTATCGCTTAGTTTTAATGATGCGAAAAAGAATTTTGAGCGTGAGTATCTGGTGAAGTTATTACAACTAGCTAATGGTAGTGTTACTCAAGCTGCTAAATTAGCTAAACGTAACCGAACGGAATTTTATCGTCTACTTGATCGACATAACCTTAAAGCCGCGCAGTTTAAAAATAAGTAAAGATTGTGTTTAGGCGCGTGTTAATAAAGGCAGATACAAAGCCTAAAAATTAACCACAGAGGACACAGAGAAAACACTGCGGCCCATTTGTATTACACTTAACTTAATAGCAGTGGAGCTCTAAAGCGGGTAAGTTCATTCTTTTAAGGTTCCTTAGGATCCGGGTTTTAATAAGCCCCGAAACTATAGCAAAATACTGGGAAGTAAATCGGCTGCTTTTCCTGTATTTCGCAAGCTTCATACAGGCTTGTATCTCTCCAAAGCATGATATATTGCTTAGCTAGCATTATATCAAAGTATATGACTAGAGTTTGTATACAGGCTAAGACCAAAGAGTCTACTCCTTCTTCAACGGGGAAAAATTGATAAGGGATTATAAGTTCTCCTCACTATAAGGGGATTAAGTCAAGCGTATTGTCTCTCTGCGCGCTCTGTGTCCTCTGTGGTAAAACTATAGGTATCAGCCCGCGTACTTAAAATTCAAGACTACGCTTTATTTTGCTATGATAGCGACAATTAAATAAGCTAGATTGTCGGAAGCATAATGCAACAAAATACCGTAACAGAACAAATGACCCAGGCCGGCCAGCAAATTGAGCATGACTCTTTTGCGATTGTTGATCAGGAAGTGGGTACGCATAACTATTCAGCAGCACAATGGAATATAGTGCGCCGTATGATTCATGCCACGGCTGATTTTGAGTTTAATGGTTTAACAAAATTTCACCCGGATGCAGTCTCGGCAGGTTTAAATGCGATTCAATTAGGTGCCAATATAGTTGCTGATGTGGAAATGATTTGTGTCGGTTTATCTAAACCTCGATTAAGCCATTTTGCTGTGACTACACATCACTTTATTTCTGACGCAGATGTCATTACTCAAGCAAAAGCTGAAAATAGCACGCGCGCAGTACAAGCAATGCGTAAAGCGCAACGCTTAGACTTGCTAGATAATAGTATTGTCGCTGTGGGTAATGCGCCGACGGCTTTATTAGAAGTTTTACGTATGATCAAAGAAGAGGGTGTTCGCCCTGCTTTAATTGTCGGTATGCCGGTAGGCTTTGTTTCCGCTGCTGAATCCAAAGAAGCCACGTCTTTATTGCAAGATATTCCGTGGATTATTACTGATGGGCGTAAAGGTGGTTCAACGCTAGTTGTTGCAGCGATTCATGCTTTATTGGCTTTGGCTGAACAAGCGAATAAATAGTTGTTTTTAGTCGCGAAAAGCGCCCCCTGTATAACTCTACCACATTACTTTGCTAACTTATGATGCCTAAAAAACCAAAAGGCACGCGTAAAGGTTTTACTACTGGCGCGTGTTCGGCTGCCGCTGCACGCGCGGCAACGCTAGGGCTGTTGACTGGGCAAGTGCCAGCAGAAATTGAAGTCTTATTAGCTAATGGGCAGCGAGTGACTTTTGTTGTGCATGAAAGCTCCGTGACTGACAGCACTGCACATGCAGTGATTATAAAAGATGCGGGTGATGACCCTGATTGTACGGATAAAGCACACTTAACGGTCAATGTTCGCTTATTGCCCGATGCTGATAATCAAGTGCTATTAAAAGGGGGAGACGGTGTCGGCACGATTACCATGCGTGGTTTAGGCCTCGAAGTGGGTGGTCCTGCGATTAATCCGATTCCCAGGAAAAATATAGAAGCTAATATTCGTGAAGTTGCCAGTGAATTACTGCAAACGAAAGGGCTAGAAGTGACTATTTCCGTTCCAGGCGGGCAAGCCATGGCGAAAAAAACCCTAAATGATCGCCTAGGCATTATTAATGGAATTTCCATTCTAGGGACAACGGGAATTGTACATCCTTATTCAACAGCCGCATTTCGCGCTAGTGTGGTGCAAGGGGTTGAGGTCGCGGCAAATCAAGGTCAGAAAGCCGTTGTGCTCACTACAGGGGGACGCACCGAGAAATTTACCATACGCGAATTAACTGATTTAGATCCTGCTTGTTTTGTGCAAATGGGAGATTTTTTAGGCCCCGCTTTAGATAGTGCAGATCAGGTGGGTATTCAACAGATTATTATCGGTGGCATGGTCGGCAAGCTAACTAAAATTGCCCAAGGTGAAATTATTACTCATGCGCGGCGTAATGCGGTGAATACGCAATTATTAGCGGAATTAGCGGCTAGCGTAGGCGCTGAAGATTCTGTCTGTGCTGAAATCAGCAATAATAAAATGGCGCGTTTTGCTGGCGAACGCATGGAAGAATTGGGTTTAGGCGAAGTGTTTTATCGCGCCTTATGTGCCCGTGTCGTGGCTACGCTTGAGGCGCGTTATCCTAAACGTTTTAGCTATCAGATTTTAATGTGTGATTTTGATGGAAATAAATTGGTGAATTATGAGTAAGCGTTGTCAAATTATTGGAGTGCTGGATAACGGTTGTTCAGGTTTATCTGCTGCCGCTCTTGCACGTTTACAAGACGCTGAAGTGGTAATTGCCGCAAGTCGTGTTTTAAGTTTGTTTGCTGAAACGATTGCACAGGCAGAATGTAAAGATCTAACCGGCAATTTGAGTTTAGTGCCTGAGTGGATTAATACGGCTTTAGCAGCGCAAAAAAAAGTCGTGGTTTTAGCCACAGGTGACCCTTTATGTCATGGCATTGCTAGTTTTTTAGGCAAGAAACTAAGCGCGGATAAATTAGAGATTATGCCTAATGTTTCCTCTATTCAATTGGCTTTTGCGCGTATAGGTATAGCTTGGCAAGATGCTAAAATTTGCTCTGTACACAGTAAAGACGCTGGCGAGTGGCAAACAGGTTCAGGTGCTGAGCATGGGCTGTATGCGCTGCTACAGGCTATTAATCAACATGATAAATTAGCAATATTAACCAGCCCTGAAAACAATCCCGCGCGTATTGCTCGCATGCTCATCATGGAGAATATGGCTAATTTATTTAGCATGGTCGTTACTGAAGACCTACTTTGTGCTGATGAAAAACTATTTCAAGGCTCAAGCATTGCTGAACTAGCCGAGCAAGAATTCACTGGTAATGATGTGGTGATTTTGTGCCGAGTACAAGAAAAAACTGCGGAATTACTTTTTGGTTATGCCGATCACGCATTTAAACAGCGCAAGCCGGATAAAGGCTTAATAACTAAGCGCGAAGTGCGTGCCGTTTCCTTGGCGAGACTGCAATTAACAGCTAATAGCATCGCTTGGGATATAGGTGCTGGTTCTGGTTCCGTGGGTATAGAGGCGGCGAGACTTTGCGCACAAGGCCATGTTTATGCGGTTGAGAAAAATGCCGCTGACTTTGCCATTGCCACAGAAAATGCGCGCAATTTCGGCTTGCATAATTACACCTTAATTGAAAATAAAGCGCCTTTAGGCATGCAGGATTGGCCTGCGCCAAATGCTGTGTTTATAGGTGGTTCTGGCGGTGAACTCGCTGAATTAATCGCGCTGTGTTTAGCTAAATTACAAGCTAATGGCTGTTTAGTGATGAATTTTGTCACTTTAGAGAATCTCAATACGGCTTTAGAAACGCTGAAACAAAATGGCGCGAACTGGGATATAACTCAATTACAAGCTTCACGCAGCCAGCCCATTTTACATATGAACCGCATGCAGGCAGAAAACCCCGTGTGGATTGTCTGCGCACAAAAGGAAATAGTAGCATGATAGGTACTTTATATGGCGTATCTTTAGGGCCAGGTGACCCAGAGCTTATGACGCGAAGAGCATGGGCTTTATTACATTCGGGGGCAGACTGGACTTATCCGGTAAAAAGAAAGCAAGGCGAAAGCTATGCGTTAAAAATCGCCTTGGCTGCCGATTTAAAGATTCCAGAAAATAGCACGGAGCTGGTTTTCCCCATGACCCATGACCGAGAAATATTGGCTAAATATTGGTTGCAAGCTGCACAAGTCGTATTAGAAAAATTACACGCAGGACGTGATGTAGTTTTTCTAGTTGAAGGCGATGCATCAACTTACTCAACCTTTCAGCATTTGGCTAAAACAGTTGCCGGTTTAGATGAAGCGGTAGCGATTGAAACCATTGCTGGCGTTAGTTCATTTCACGCCGCTGCTGCACGGGCAAAAATGCCTTTGGCAGATACGGATGATACGGTAGCTATTATTCCTGCTGGTTATGGCATAGAAATGATTGAAAATATGCTGCTCGATTTTGATACTTTAGTGTTATTAAAGGTAAAACCGCTGCTTGATGATATAATTAGTTTATTAGAACGTAAGGATTTGCTGTCTCAGTCTTGCTTTATTGAAAAAGCAGGGTCTAGTGAGGAACGTATCATCCATGATGTTCTAAGTTTAAGAGGAGAAAAGGTTAATTATCTATCATTGCTAATGGTACATAATTCCCATAGAATGCGAGGGGGACTTATCCGCGGATGTCGGAAAAAATAAGCTCTTAACCATAAAAATAACAGAGGAAAAAATATGAATAATGTGCAAAAATTAATGGCTGCAGTCGCCGCGGTTTTTATTATTGGTTTTTTAATGGTGGGCTCTAACAAAGAAGACACGATTGAGTCTAGAGAAGCGGCTTCGATGATTAGAGCTGTTGCCGCCATGCAAACAATGGCAACATCAAAATGTCCGACGGCGATTAAAAATGCAACAGGTGATACAGTTTATTTTGCAACCTCTACAGATACTGACAAGCAAACTTATGTTTCTATGACTTGGGATGCATCAAAAACAGATGACAAATACAGCTTCAAAAAAGCGGTTTGTACTTTACATCTAACACTAGGTGGTATTTCTAAGTTAGTGATTGATGACGAAGTTGTTATTGAAAAAGAAGTAAGATACTAAGCCTGATCAAGAAAAAGTATCGTCCTGATGCTTTTTCTTTTCCTACTGTTTTACTGGGTTATAATATTTCCTTTTTCCATTTCCCTGTAAATCTATGTCCTCAGCAAAAATCGTTCTGGTTGCCATTACCAAACATGGCGCGCACCAAGTCGCTCAACTCGCAGAAAAATTACCTGATGCCGATGTTTTAGTCTCGGAAAAGTTCAGTGCAACTTTTGCAACGACCAGCAATCCTACGCAGTTTTATGCGGGTCCTTTTCGCGAACAAATCTCCGCTTTATTCCAGAATTACGACCAAATTGTCTTTTTTGTGTCTTTAGGCGCTGTAGTGCGTTTAATTGCGCCCTTTCTAAAATCCAAAGATGAAGATCCCGGTATTATTGTCGTTGATGATGCAGGGCAGTTTGTTATTCCTGTGCTGTCTGGTCATGTGGGGGGAGCCAATGCTCATGCAGAAATGATTGCCGATTTATTACAAGCAACGCCTGTTTTAACTACAGCCTCAGATGTTGGTAAAACCATCCCTGTGGATATTTTAGGTCGTGAGTTGGGCTGGAAAGTCGAAGCACCAAAAATCAATATCACCCGCGTTTCCGCACATGTCGTGAATGAAGAGCCTATTGCTTTTGTTCAAGAAGCAGGCAGTAAAAACTGGTGGACACGCAGCACGCCTTTACCGAAAACAATCCACTTATTTGAACACTTTGATGAGGTTGATTTAAGTCAATTCAAAGCCGTGTTATGGGTGACTAATCAAGCCATTTCTGATCAACTTTGGGCTGAGCTTGATGAACGCCTGGTTGTTTATCGAGTGCCTGAATGAAGCTGGTTTTAGGAATTGGTTGCGATCGCAATACGCCGTTAAGCACAATAGAAAATGCTATCGATAAAGCACTGGCCACGGCTGATTTAACACGGGATCAAATTGTACGATTAGCCAGCATCGATAAAAAACAAGATGAAGTAGCATTATTGGAGTTAGCTGAACTACACGCATGGCCTTTAGCCTTTTATCCCGCTGAAAAATTAGCCGCAGTCGATGTACCTAGTCCCTCGGCTGTAGTCATGAAGTATATGGGAACACCCTCAGTATCAGAAGCAGCGGCTATTTTAGCTGCGCACACTGATATGTCAGATTTATTAGTCGAAAAATACAAGTACCGTGGCGAAGAAGGTAAAAATGCCACAGTATCCATCGTCCGAATGAGAGAAAATACATGAGTGGAAAAATTTATTTAGTGGGTTTTGGGCCTGGCTCAGAAGAGCATATGACTTATAAAGCCAAATCTGCCATTGCTGAATCTGATGTCGTGATTGGTTATACAACCTATATTAAATTAGTTAAAGATTTGCTCGACGGCAAGGAAGTTGTCAAGAAAGGCATGACGGAAGAAATTGACCGGTGTATTGAAGCTTATGAACAAGCGAAACTCGGTAAAGTGGTTGCCTTGATTTCTTCCGGTGATATTGGCGTCTATGGCATGGCAGGGCCAACTTATGAAGTGTTATTGCAAGCAGGCTGGACACCGAGTGATGAGATTCAAGTAGAAATTGTCCCTGGTAGTACGGCACTTTCGGCTTGTGCTTCTTTGGTTGGCGCGCCGTTGACGCATGATTTCTGTTCTATTTCTTTGTCTGATTTATTAACGCCTTGGCCAGTCATCGCACGCCGTATTGATGCTGCTGGGCATGCTGATTTTGTAGTCGCGTTATATAACCCGAAAAGTGGACGACGCACACAGCAAATTGTTCAGGCGCAAGAAATTTTATTACGCTATCGTCGCCCTGATACACCCGTAGCTATTGTTAAATCTGCATATCGCCGCCGTCAATCGGTGCAATTAGTGCGTTTAGATGAAATGGCCGAGTGTGAGATTGGCATGTTAACCACGGTATTAATTGGTAATTCATCGACCTTTATTAAAGAAGGTTTAATGATTACTCCGCGTGGTTATGCGAATAAATACAATAGCCTGACTGGCGAGGCAAAAGAAGGCGAGCAAGCCGGTGTTTCCTTGTCGATGGGCTTAGAAGGTTGGTACGCTTGTTTACGTCAATATGTACAAGAAAACCCAGGCTTAACCTTAGAAAAAATCGCTGCTTATTTTGGCGTAGTGATTGGTGAAGTATTGACTGCCATTGCTGCTGGTGAAAGCGCAGGAGAACATAAAGCCGCACGCGTAGCCCCCGATAAATTAAATGGTATTGTTAGCGCATGTCAAAGCTGGGGACGTTTGCGCGGTATTATTCGCGCTGAAGCTGGAGCTGTCAGCGAGTTATTTTTACACGCACAAGATTTTCAGCTGCGCGGTGATTGGTTAAATATAGAAACCGATGCTTTTCATTGTCATATCAACTGGAGCAAAGTGGATGCCGCTTATTTAGCCAGCCGCGATGATAAATCTTATGGCGTCAATTTTGTTGATCACAAAGGGCACCTTGTATTTAGATTATTAATGACCAAAGAGAATGGTGAATTTAGCGCCGATAAATTATCCTCTTACACACAAACATGGAAAACACTGGCAGTAGAGGCTACAAGCAATGACTGAAGTGATTAAACCAAAAATGATGGATTATAGGCGGCATTTAATCGTTTGCATTGGCGAACGCTGTAGTCCAAATGGCGAAGGTCAGGCGCTTTATGACCAGTTAAGCAATAAATTTAAACAAGCGGGCTTGAATACGGGCGATTTACGAGTCAAACGCAGTCGAGCAACTTGTTTTGGCACTTGTAAATCAGGGCCTCTTATTTGCGTACAACCTGATGGAGTCTGGTATTATGATGTTACCAGCGAGAAATTAGATAGAATTATTGCAGAACATTTTCTCGGGGGCGTGCCTGTTGCCGATTATATTTATCATCAGGTACTGGAAACAACACAATAAAGTAACGTAAAGATGAAAGAGGTTTTACCTATGGCAGCACAAACAGAAACAGGAACGATTGCAGCATGGAAAGATGATAGAGGCTTTGGCTTTATCAGAACAAAAAGTGAGAACAAAGAAGACGATGTTTTTATCCATATTTCTTCATTAAATAATATGAGCCGCCGCCCCCGTATAGGCGACGTGATTCATTATGATTTAACTGAAGAAAATGGCAAAACAAAAGCAGTCAATGCCATTATTGAAGGCGTTGAGCCATTCAGTGACGGAGGGAATTGTAATACTTTAATGATTGTTGCTGTAACCGCGATTATTTCAAGTGCGCTAACTGCGATTGTTATAAAGTTCGTATTATAAAAAACGCCATCCATTTTAAGGCGGGATGTTATACCAATCCCAATAAATAATCACTCCAATAGTCGTCATTCCCGAAATCTCTAACCGGGAATCCATGCATACACGATAGATTCCTACTAAAAGCAGTCAGGAATGACGGTTTCTCTTGGTTATTGAGTTTAAGTATAAATCTATTAGGATTGCTATTAATCATATACAAGGGCGGACTTCAGTTCGCCGCCTTAAGGAATGCAGATTAAATAACACCCGAACCAAGCAGTAATATTTTTGGCAGTGATCAAACCAAAACGTCAGCTGAGCTCAAAGTGATCACTAAGATCCTTGATAAAACATTTGAAACGGGGCGTAAAGTCGCCGATGGATTCAAAGATAATATACGATTCAGCTTGATGAATACTTGCCGCAATGGAACCATACAGCCACTCCTAGTAACCCCATAGTTTCGGGTTTAATTAAATCCTGAATCCTTGCAGTCATTTATTAACGATCACGGTAATATTAGAGTAGTAGGTAGTGTGACATTCAAGCCAAACCCAGAGGGTTATTGCTTTGTGAATTTTAACTTTAAGGCGACTTAGATATGACAAATGATATAACGGGTACTACGTCCGCCGGCATCAGTTTTGAGCAAACAACCCATTCCAACTAATTGAGACAAATGCCGTGTTGCCGTAGCTCGGCTCACCTTCGCTACTTTTTGATACTGGCTACTACTAATGCCAAGTTCAAATTCACCATCGAGTAAGCGATTTAATACCTTGACCTGCTCTGAGGTTAATTGGGTTTGATCAACACGTCGCCAGTAATTTGTTTTGCTCAGTGCTTGTTCAATCGTGCTCAGCGTTTTTAGCAGTGCATCATTTAACGTATCAAGAAACCAAACCAACCATAAGGTAATATCCTGCTCGCCTTTTTGGGTGTCTTCCAAGATCTCATAATAGGCTTTTCGCCGTTCCAGTATACTCACCGACATCGTATAAAATCGAATCGACTGGCTTTCCCCTTGCGCAAGTGCTAGGTCTGTCAACAAGCGGGTGATGCGGCCATTACCATCATCTAATGGGTGCAGTGTTACAAACCACAAATGAGTGATGGCCGCGCGAACGACTGGGTCGAGTGAGTGACCTAATTTAGACGCATTAAACCAGTCGATAAATTGGTTAAATTCCTGCTCAAGGACGCTTCGCGGTGGCGCTTCAAAGTGAACCTTAGGCCGGTCAATGCGCCCAGAAACCACCTGCATAGACTCTTCCCCTCTTAATACTCCACCTTGTATTGGATTCAGTAGGGTATAACCTTCAGGAAAAAGTAAGCGGTGCCAGGTTAAAATTCGCTTTATTGTTAAAGGCATGTGCCAATTGTTGATAGCATCGACCGTAATTTCCGCCAAACCATCTGTTTGCGCTGTCATTGGATATTGTCTTTCTTCAGAAATCCCCAATTTATTGGCTAATGATGAGCGTACTGAGGAGGCATTAAGTTTTTCGCCTTCGATGGCACTCGAATAAATGATGCTTGCCAACAATGTATCTAAGGTTGCTTGCTCTGACCCTACGCCGTCTTGCTTACCAAGTAATTGCCCTTGATTGAAATGGATTTGACGTAGCAATGGTGTAATGGCCTCTGCATCAAAACTAAATTGTGGCCAGTCGTGTTGTTCCCAAATCCACATCTTAAGAGCCCTACCATGAGTCAAATAACCGCCTTATTCTACTCATATAATGAGCCGAATACTGATTTTCATTTCAAGCACAAAAAACGGTTCTGAGAGAGTCGCAAAGTTTAGAGAAATCAGAGACAATAAGCAGCTTTAAAAGCTGCTTATTGTCCGAAGGATGTTATTCTTTACGCTGTATTTTTCTATGTGCGCTATGGTGTTTCTTATTGCGACCTAGAAAAAATCATCAAAGAACGAGGCGTGACTGTTGATCATACAACGCTTAACCGCTGGGTTATTCGTTTTCTCCAGCTACTGCCTAAAGACTATGCAAAAGAAGCTGCTAGAGTAGAATTAGAGGCTATGGAAAAGTTATGTATTTATTTCAACTGTACCGTCGGCGATTTATTTGAATTTATCTCAGACGAACCGACAACCATTAATAGCGTAAATACACCCGAGTAATGATCCCGTACTTTCAAGCAGTAACCCTCAAAGCAACCGATGCAACATCGCTGTTTAAAATTGAGAGCATCCAAAGCCTATGGAGTGGTTATGGCGAGATTGTGCGTTATGGCTTAGAGGGTGGCCTATTCAAAAGCGTTGTGATTAAACATGTACGCTTGCCGGACCAAAATCATCATCCGCGTGGCTGGAATACGGATTTATCGCATCAACGCAAAATTAAATCCTACCATGTGGAAATGGCTTGGTATCAGCAATGGAGCTCTATGTGCTCTGCCAGCTGTCGAGTGCCTCTTTGTTTAGCCATTGAGTCTCGGCAAGATGAAATGTTTATGCTATTGGAAGATTTGGATGCTTCTGGATTTCCTATTCGTAAATCACAGGTCTCAATGATTGAAATTAAAGCCTGCTTATCTTGGCTAGCAAATTTTCATGCGACTTTTATGGGAAAACAACCTGATAAACTGTGGGAAGTTGGAACGTATTGGCATTTAGAGACGCGACCTGATGAGTTACAGGCTTTACAAGATATGCCACTTAAAAAACATGCTCAAGCGATTGATCAGAGGTTACGCCTAAGTCCCTTTCAGACCTTTGTGCATGGCGATGCTAAATTGGCAAATTTTTGCTTTTCTAAAGGTGGCAAGCAGGTTGCAGCAGTGGATTTTCAATATGTGGGTGGTGGTTGCGGCATGAAAGATATTGCTTACTTTATCGGTAGTTGCCTTAATGAAGATCAATGTCAGCAACAAGAGACAAAATTGCTTGATTATTATTTTCAGCAACTTAAGATCGCCCTGCTAAATCGAGAACCTCATTTTCCAGTCGATGCACTTGAGCTTGATTGGCGAGCGCTATACCCTGTCGCTTGGACTGATTTTCATCGTTTCATCAAAGGTTGGAGTCCAGGTCATTGGAAAATCAACAGCTATAGCGAACGTTTAGCGCGTGAAGTTATTGCTCAATTGGATAACACAAAATAGGCTTAAGTACAGTAATGCAACTCAGTACCAACGATTTATATTTACTCAGCCAGTGTGCTATTTCTGCTGCGTTACAAGCGGGACAAGTCATTGCTCATTTTCCTCGCGAAACATTAACGATTAATAAGAAAGATGCGGGTACCAATTTAGCCTCTCAAGTTGTGACCGAAGTCGACCACCTATGTCAGGCCGTTATCTTACAAAACTTACTGCCTAGTTGTACGATATTTGATTTAGCCTTACTTAGTGAAGAAAGTCCTGATGATTTACTGCGACTAGAAAAAGATTTTTTCTGGTGCGTCGACCCTTTAGATGGCACACTGCCTTTTATTGAAGAGAAGCATGGCTATGCAGTCTCTATTGCTTTAGTGTCTCGTGAGAGCGTGCCGTATATTGGTGTGATCTATGATCCCGTGAAGAATACACTTTATCATGCCGTTAAAGGAGTCGGTGCTTTTCGAAATGGCGAGCCTTGGCAGTTATCCGAAAATAAGCAAACAAAACCCTCACTGCATTTTATTTCAGATCGTAGTTTTGCTAAACACCCTCACTATCAAGAAGTGCTGCTTCAGCTTGAGCAGATCGCTAAACAGTCCAACTATCGTGATATAAAAGTTATTCAACAAGGCGGTGCCGCGATGAATTCTTGTTGGGTATTAGAAAGCTCACCCGCCTGTTATTTTAAATTCCCTATCGCACACGCTGGTGGCGGTGGCTTATGGGATTTTTCTGCGTCGGCTTGTTTATTTAATGAAATGGGAGCCTTTGTTAGCGATATATTCGGGCAAGCTTTAGATTTAAATCGAACGGATTCCACTTTTATGAATCACCGTGGAGTTTTATATTCGACTGACGATACTCTGGCAAAACAAATTATGGATTTATATCACACGATAAATCAGCGCTAATTTATTCTGTTGATATATTAATTTGACTACTCTTCTTTTTGGAGTGAATAAAGGCACTACAAATGGAACTGTCATTAGGCTAAATTTTTTGATTTTTAACTCGGTTTATTTTTCGGGGGGATTACAACTGCTTATGCGGATGGTAAGAAATTGGGTGATGCTTTGGTTGATAGTGGGTTGATTAGGGAATATTTTCGTGGAGAGAGAGGTGGTGTGGACTTATATATGAGAAAGGAGCGTTAATGACTGTCGAAGCTAATAACTCATGCGATTCATAGACAGCCTGGGCTAATAGTTGGCTTACGATTTGATCGTCAATTTCAATTCCGTATATCCCGGCATAGGAATGATCATCTTTAGTACATTTATCTATAAACTTAAGTATTGCTGTGGTGCTGGGGTTATTGTTAATAAGGTTATAGGTATTGTTTACATTTAACATGGCTATTTTTGCGCCATTTTTTTTTGGAGTTTTCCCTCGTAGTATTTTTTGTATATAGTATTTCCTTAAATAATTAATTTGCTTACTCGTATCTAAATCAATTTTTTCTAGGTGATTTACTGATAAATACCCGTCATCTTTGGGATAAATATCAAATGCAGCAGACGATATACGGCCGCTTTCAGTAATAGTTCTTTTTGAGCAGTATCTACCAACATTATGATTTTTTGGTATATCAATCATATTAAAGTTAATCTTTTTATTTGTTTTTTTTCTAAATAATCATCAAGTGTGTCAACAGTGATTTGTCCGCTAATTCTATTTACTCTTTCAGGGTTGTGTAAATTTGTAGAAAAGCATAAAAATCTACAGTCTCCATTTGGAAAAAACTCTATAGTGAACAAATTGTCATTATTTGTATACCACTCTACTTTGGTGTTCCCTTGTGGGGAAATAACTATATCTGGATATTTAGGCTTATAAGCATTAATGAATCCAATAAAGTATTTAATAGAGCCTAATGATGGTTTTGCTTCCCAGTCCTCCATCTCATCTATGTCTATTAAATCTAACAATCTATTTTTTATTTTTTTATTATAAGGGTAATTGTATTGTAAATTTTCTAGCGCAGTACTTATTGATTTTTCTAGTTTAGAGTCTCTTTTATTGTCGTGTATAAATAAAGGTTGGTAAATGTCACTTTCTGGTAGTTCATAAACAAAATCTTCATCATGATATGCACTATAAAATTTAGTGGAGTCGTTATCATTGATTTCAAAAAAAAGTATGCGTGTTTCATCAGAGGCTGTTGATGACCCGATAACACTTTGATCTTTTATGTTATTGTCTGTGTAATACGAGCTCATCAAATATCACCCTTGTCAGAAATTTCTTTAGCTAAGGAGGTTAATTCTAAAAAAAATTCAGGAATTTTATTACTTGGTAGGTCTTCTAAAATATTTGCGTTTGTACTAATGTCAACTTCTAATCTGCAGGCAAGTGCTTCATTAATTTGTGGTGATGGTTGTTCGTTAACTGCATTAAGATTCAGTTGACGTAGTCTTATAACACTCCATCTAGAAATTCTATTGTAATTAGTATCGTGGAGTTTTTTAGGTCGATTTATTGAATAATTAAACTCTGAGCTATTTTCAATATCAAGTGTAATACTTGGTAGGTAAGGCTGTAGTTTAGTATATCCTTCTTTTTTATCATTAACTTTTTCAAGTAAAACTTCACCCCAGGCGAGTCTCACGCATGGAGGGCAGGAACTTTCTAACCAGGATTGTAGTTTTGAGGCTATTGAATTAAAAGTATTGATTCGTAAGTCAATAATAGGCAGCTCTATAGATCTAGAATGTTCTTCTGAAATAGATAACAGCCAATCAATTCTTTCGGGACGTATTGTTAGGGTTAGTTGGGCGCTTTCATTAAATAGCCCACTATATAGTTTAAGTCCATTTTTAGGCTGCTCAGAAATAGTGTCCGGCTCAGATCCAACAACTTCTTTCCACCATGTGCTGGTGTTAGGTACGCTATTGGGTGTCAAGAAGATAGACAATCTTAAATTTTCTGAATTCCAGTTAATATTCATAAAAATAGTTTTATTTTTTGTTTATTGCTCATGTAATGATTATAGATTACTTAGTGTCACTGTGCAGTGATTTACCATGGTAGTTATTATCAGGCCTAACTGACTTAGGGTTAATGCTTTTAATAATACCGGCTCAGAAAACCAGTTATGACTTTAATTCAGTAGGGTTTGCGGATGAATATGGACTTACGTGGCTATCAACATGGTGCGCCCGAGACGATTCGAACGTCCGACATCCACCTTCGGAGGGTGGCACTCTATCCAGCTGAGCTACGGGCGCGCATTTTGAACTGATTATTTTAACTGATCAGCGTGGTTTACGATAGCATCGATTTTAAATGCGCTAAATTAGCTTTGCCGCGTACTTTTTGCTCTTCTTTATCGACGGGCTTTTTACTCGGCCACTCTAAGTCCTCTTCAGGCAATTCTTCTAAAAAACGACTGGGGGCGCTTTCACTAATATCCCCATAACGCTTTCGATGCGTACAGTAACTAAAGGTGCAAGTGTGCTGTGCCCGAGTAATACCTACATAGGCGAGGCGGCGCTCTTCTTCGATATTACCGGTTTCTACGCTGTTTTGATGCGGCAATATATCTTCTTCAAAACCAATTAAGAATACATGGGGAAACTCCAAACCTTTCGCCGCATGAAAGGTCATTAAGCTAACTTGGCTGTCTGCTTCTTCCTCTTGATTACGATCTAATATATCTAACAATTGAATTTTAGCGACAATTGCCTCTAACGTATTCTCTGAGTCTTCTGCCTTTTCCGCCAAACGCTGTAACCATTCTAGCAACTCATCGACGTTTTTAATTTTACGCTCTGCAGCAGCTTGGCTGGTGCTATTTTCATGTAGCCATTGATGATAATTAATTTGTTGGATAAAAGCGTGCATGACCGCAAAGGTATCGCCACTTTGAATTTCTGCCGAAGTTCTCAATGTCCATTGGCAAAATTTCTGTAAGCGAGCAAGCGCCTGCTCAGAAAGATGCGGCTTTAACCCCATCTCAGAACAAGCACTAAACAAGCTAATATGTCGGCCATTGGCATAGGCGCCTAATTTTTCTAAAGTGGTCGGGCCAATTTCACGGCGCGGGGTATTGACCACACGTAAAAAGGCAGCATCATCATCGGAATTTACAAACAATCTCAGATAACTCAGAATATCTTTAATTTCTGCATAGGAGAAAAATGAGGCACTGCCAGTAATAAAATACGGCACATCTTGTTCACGTAAACTACGTTCAAATAAGCGCGATTGGTGATTACTACGGTATAAAATCGCGTAATTCCCATAACAGCCCCCGGTTTTAAATTTATGATGGACAATTTCCGCGACTACCTGCTTGGCTTCTTCCAAATCATTTTTATGTGCTAATACGCGCAAAGGATCACCATAGCCCATATCGCTCCATAATTTCTTTTCAAACGCATGTGGGTTGTTAGCAATTAACTGGTTGGCTACTTTTAAAATGCGCCCATAGGAACGATAATTCTGTTCTAACTTAATCACTTCAAGCCGCGTGTAGTCTTTTTGTAATTGCTCAAGATTTTCTGGGTGCGCGCCACGCCAAGCATAGATGGACTGGTCATCATCGCCCACTACGGTAAATTTACCCAGCTTGCCAACCAGTAGTTTTACTAATTGATACTGGGTGATATTAGTATCTTGGTATTCATCGACTAATAAATAACGGATGATGTTTTGCCATTTTTCTAAGGTTTCAGGAAATTGCTGAAACAATAGCACCGGCAATAAAATCAAATCATCAAAATCTACCGCGTTATAGGCTTTTAAACTACGCGCATAATCAACATAAATCTGCGCTGCTTCTTGTTCTTCAGCATTAGCTAAACTAAGTGCTTGCTCAGGTGTAACAAATGAGTTTTTCCATTGTCCGATGAGCCCTGAATAAATATTTACAGCATCAATATCGTAATTTTGGCTGCTATGGGTAATCAGGTTTTTCAGCAGCGTAATTTTATCTTGCTCATCAAATAAAGAGATTCCGGCTTTATATTGCAAAGTTTTATGCTCTTTACGCAGAATTTCTAAGCCTAATGAGTGAAAAGTAGAAACACGCAAACCGCGTAATTCTTTGTCATCAAGCAATTTACTCACGCGCGCTTTCATTTCCCGCGAAGCTTTATTGGTAAAAGTTAAAGCGGCAATATGCCGTGCGGGTAAACCTTGCTTAACCAAATAAGCAATTTTTTCCGTAATTACGCGAGTTTTACCACTACCCGCGCCAGCAAGTACTAATAAAGGACGGTCTATCGTTTTGACAGCGGTTTGCTGTTGAGGATTTAATTTTGTGGCCATGAGTAAAAGATTATGACTGACGATCTAATTTGCGATAGCCGATAGCCTCGCTTAAATGCGGGATTTCTATGTTTTGTGAGCCAGCTAAATCAGCAATAGTTCGCGCCAGCTTTAAAATACGGTGGTAAGCACGATGCGATAAGCCAAAACTGTTCATTGCTTGCTCTAATAATTGGTGACCTTGTTCCGATAAGGTGCAGATTTGTTTCACTTCTTTTGCACTTAATAAACTATTGGCTTTGCCTGAGCGCGCTATTGCTAACGTTCTTGCTTGAATAACACGCGCACGAATAACGACACTGGTTTCTTCGCCTTCGGCTGAGCCTTTACGTAATACTTCATGAGAAACGCGGGGAACTTCGAGATGCATATCAATTCGGTCTAATAAGGGGCCGGAGATTTTAGCACGGTAACGCAATACTTGCTCTGAGGTACACCGACAACGGCCTGATGGGTCGCCTAAATAGCCGCACGGGCAAGGGTTCATCGCGGAGAGTAACAAAAACCTAGCCGGAAAATCTGCTTGCCGCGTGGCACGAGAGATAGTGATATGTCCCGTTTCTAAAGGCTCGCGCAGAACCTCCAATACCTTTCGGTCAAACTCTGGCAATTCATCTAAAAACAAAATTCCATTATGCGCTAAAGAAATTTCACCCGGCTGAGGATTACTGCCGCCCCCCACTAAAGCAGGGGCAGAAGCGGTATGATGCGGGGCTCGATAGGGTGGCTTCAACCAATTAGCGGAATTAAATCCTGCACCACAAATCGAGGCAATAGCGGCACTTTCTAAGGCTTGCACCTCTGATAACAAGGGCAAAATAGTCGGTAAACGTGAAGCCAGCATTGATTTTCCCGTACCTGGTGGGCCTAGCATCAATATATTATGCAATCCCGTTGCTGCAATTTCTAAAGCACGTTTCACGTGGAACTGTCCTTGCACATCAGAAAAGTCAGGAGCATCTGAATCACTATGTGTGACTTCGGGCTCGGGTATGGCTGCATCTAACTTATGAAAGCCATTCAAATGCGCACAAATATCCGTTAAATGTTGCGCGGGGAAGAGCTCTGCTTTCTGTACTAAGGCTGCTTCTTGAGCATTTTCTAAAGGTAAAAATAGCGGACGTTGTGCTTCACGGGCTTGTAATGCCACGGGCAAGACTCCACTCACACTGCGTAATTCACCACCTAATGACAGCTCACCAATACATTCGTATTTAGCCAATTCAGCTATTGGAATTTGCCCTGAAGCGGCAAGAATACCCAAGGCAATCGGCAAATCAAAGCGGCCGCCTTCTTTAGGTACGTCGGCAGGGGCTAAGTTAATAGTGATGCGTTGCATGGGAAATTCAAAGTGCGAATTAATAATTGCGCCACGTACACGGTCTTTGCTTTCTTTTACGGCAGCTTCAGGCAAGCCGACCAAATTTAAAACCGGCAAGCCATTGGATATATGCACTTCTACGGTGACTAAAGGCGCATCAATCCCTGAGCGTCCTCGACTATAGGCAATGGCAAGTGACATAGTAAATCCCTTTTATTTTCAATACTTAAATTAAAGCAGTAGCTCTTAGCTAAAAGCAAAGCCGTGCTAATTGATTGAGAGTTGAGTCTATTGTACGCGTTACTCAATTTTTTATTATGAAACTATCTAAGATTTAGAGTAAACGGGAATATTAAAATTCTCAGGCTTTATCTTGAAAAACTTGGCGCGATAAGTACCTACGTAAAATTAAATTAACACTTTAATAATGTGCATTAGCTGAATGGTATCTCCATAGGTACGAATAAATTCGAACCTACAAAAAACGTTTTATAATTATGCTTCAGTGTTTATAGCCACTTACCCTGCGTTACTGCCATTAGTTAAAAGTTAATCGCGCTATCTTAAAGCCCTTGAGAATGAGAAATATTTGTGAAAAGGGCTTTAAACCGCGTTTCATGCAAATCGCGGCTAAAAGCCCCTCCCACAATACAATTATTTTTAACAGAAGATTGCTTACAAGAAAAAACGGAAAAACGGAAAAACGGAAAAACCATACGCTAAAATAATGACAACTAGATGACAAGCGCAAAACAATCTGCTTTTATAAGTAAACATTGCTAAAATTGCCGGCTACTTAACAAATTGAGTCATTATGAACAAGCATACTATACTGCCTAAAGAAGGCATCGAAGGCCTAAAAGAAAATTGGCGTAGCGATTTACAGGCAGGCTTTTTTGTCTTTCTCATTGCCTTACCTTTATCTCTAGGTATAGCCATAGGCTCAGGCTTCCCCCCATCAGCCGGTATTATTACTGCTGTTGTTGGCGGCTTATTAGTCTCTCGTATTAATGGCTCATATATAGTAATTAATGGACCAGCAGGCGGCTTGATTGTGGTTATGCTCGCGGCTGTAGAATCCCTTAGCGATGGCGACATGATGTCGGGCTACCGCTATACCTTAGCTGCCGTTATGCTGGCAGGCTTATTTCAAATAATTATGGGTCGTTATAAATTAGGTAGTTTAAGTGCCTTTTTTCCTGCACCTGTGATACACGGTATGCTCGCAGCTATGGGTATTAGTATTATAGCTAGGCAGACACACGTTATGTTAGGTGCGTCATTCGAATCAGACAGCCTTTTTGCTTCCTTAGCACAGATTCCTAACAGCCTTATCAATGCAACACCTGAAATTGCTACGATAGGCTTGATCTCTTTTGCAATCTTACTGGTCTGGCCTTTTTTCAAGCATAGCAAAGTGGGCAAAATCCCTGCCCCTTTAATCGTTCTATTATTAGGTATGGCTTTAGCGCAATTTTTTGGTATTCAACATGACCATTATCATTTTGGCCAAGCTGCATTACATGAACATATAATCGCTCCACCATTTTTAGTCGAGATTCCTTCTGACTTTACTGAATACTTTTACCTGCCCAATTTTTCAAAAGTTATGACTTTTGAATTCTGGGTGGCAACCATCAGCATTTGTTTAGTGGCAAGTCTTGAGAGCTTATTAAGTGCCAGTGCTGCAGAAAAATTAGACCCTTATAAAAGACCCACTGATTTAGACCAAGATTTATCTGCTGTCGGCTTGGGTAATGTTATTTCCGGGTTCTTAGGTGGGTTACCAATGATTGCCGAATTCGTACGTAGCTCAGCTAACGTCGAAGGTGGCGCACAAACAGGCTGGGGCAATTTCTTTCATGGTTTAATATTACTAGTGTTTGTCGTACTATTTCCACATTTCATTCACAATATTCCTCATGCCTCTTTAGCTGCTTTATTAGTTTTTGTTGGCTATCGACGCGCAACCCCCAAGGTATTCGCCGAGGTTTTAGCGATAGGCAAAGATCAACTGTTTCTATTTGTCGCCACTATTTTAGCGGTGTTAGCGACTAATTTATTAGTAGGTGTGTTTTTTGGCGTATTTTTAAAACTGGCTCTGCATTTATCGCGCGGGGTTTGGCCAAACAATCTATTTAAGATTCACTTTACGATTAAAAAAGAAGGCGATCGTGTGACGGTAAAAATTATCGGTTCAGCCTTGTTTTCTAATTTCTTAGCGCTAAAAAAAGCAGTTGACAATATAGAGCCGGGCAAAAAAATCACCTTTGATTTTTCACAAGGCTATTTAATCGATCACTCTATATTAGTTTATATTGATGAATTCAGTGCGCGTTATGCTAACAGTGGGGGGTACTGTAAAAAAGTAGGACATGCTTTAGAAACCTATTCTGATCATAATTTAGCCGCGCGCTTAATGACATTAGATGATAGAAAACAGTAAAGCTGGAGAGCTATCCTAGACAAAACGTGACTCATATTTGAGATGGACTCCAGTTCGCTTTTTATCAATGGCGGACTGAAGTCCGCCCTACCGCGTTTAGCTGCCCTATAGATATTGAGCAGTTGCAAGGGCTCAAGCAGGTACCATCAAGCATAAACTACGCTTTCTTTAGTTTTTCTTAGGCCAAAGCGTTCAATTTTTTTATACAAGGTTGTTCGCGTGATGCCAAGCTTTTTTGAGGCTAAGGAAATATTACCTTCACACTCGTTGAGCGCCATTTTAATGCCGTGCATTTCCCAATCTGCTAAACTCATCGCGCCTAATTGGTCGACACTTTCCGGTATGAGTTCTGGGGTATCTTCTGCTAGACAGTGAGTTCGCCATTCATCCATAAAATCAACGGGCAAGTCATTCAAAACAATATTATCCTCACCCGCCGTATATAACGTAGCACGGACAACATTGATAAATTGTCTAATATTGCCAGGCCATGGATGCTGATTAAGTAGCTTTATCACTTCAGGGCAAAAATTAACCTCCTCCTCACCGAGGATATTTTGTATTTCTCGATGCAAAAGATGATCAATAATTTTCTTTTTATCGGCTCGATCACGCAGCGGGGGCAAATGTATTTGCGCGCCATTTAAACGATAATACAAATCCTGACGAAAACGCCCTTCCTTTACCGCTTCTGATAATTGCACATTGGTTGCTGCGACAATTTGCACATCAACACTAACTGGGCGAGTACCACCGACAGGAGTAAATTCTGAAGTTTCTAAAACGCGCAATAAGGTGGATTGCAGATCAAAACTCATATCGCCGATTTCATCGAGAAATAAAATTCCTTTATCCGCTAAGCTAAATTTTCCCGGTTTACCACCACTTCTTGCGCCCGTAAAACTACCAGTTTCATAGCCGAATAATTCACTTTCAATCAACTCATGCGGAATAGACGCGCAGTTAATCGCAATCAGTGGCGCATCTTTTCTAGGGCCTGCATTTTTCAACAAGGAAACAAAATGATCCTTGCCAACGCCTGATTCTCCAGTAATGAGAATCGGAATTTTATGCTTTTGTAATTTAACGGCTTTTTTAACATAACCATTTAATTCCTCTGTCACAGAAGAGGAAAATTCTGTCTCTAGGTTTTTTTTAGCCGGTCGAAAAGGAATTTTCTCTAATACGCGCACTTGTGCCTCAGCATTTTTTGCTAAAGGTAAGTTGGTATTCACTAACACGCCAATTAGGTGCAAAAAGGCGAACAAGGAATTCATCTGCTCTTGGTGATCACTGACTAAACCAATGACGGCGAGTAATTCACCAGCCTCATCTAATAAAGGGTAACCGGCTGTTGTATAAGGATGAAGAATACTTAAATAATGCTCCATCCCTTGAAAGGCAATCGGCTTTTTTAAATTAAGTGCCGTACCAATGCCATTATTACCTAGACCTGCTTCATGCCAATTAGTCTGTTTGATTTGGGTTGGTAATTGAAATGCGCGCGGAAAATGCTGTTCCCCTGTCACATATAACAAGCTACCATTGGGTGCAACAACAACCATCATCACGCCAGCTTCTTGGAGAAACACTTCAAAGTGATGACTTAATTGCTGGATCTGCTCAGCAATGTGCTCCGCTTGTTTAGCTTCAACCTCAGAACTTTTATGACTAAGGTGCTTATCCCAGTTAGTAAAATTACCCAGCGGTAAATGATACTCTTCCAAACAACGAAACCAAGCCTCGGACACATCAGTACGCACCCAATCAGCTTGCTCAGGAATGGATCGTGTTTGTACCATCCATTGCCAAGCCTGCACAGGCCGGTACATTTCAACCTCGAAGGATTGACGTAGTAAAAAGGTTTCCTGAACAATTTTTACTTTGTTGGGTATCTTGAGTGCAATTTCCATTTTCTCTCTCGAATAGTCGTATCAATACAATAGTGTCGACACAAAACTTTAAATCTCTGTTTTTATTAATTAAAACAAAAACTTATAAAGCATTTCAAGATAACAAAATATAAAAAAAAAGACAATGCGACATAATGTCGCATTGCCCATATTCCATTAAGGAACAAGAGGAAGCCAGTAAAATATGACTAACACAAGGGTAAAGCATGGAGCATAAAAATTTAATATCAAAAATCGAGTTATTCTGCGCGTGGGTCCTCACGAGTTGCTGCCGCCCATTCAGGCGAATAGCCATCCATAATAGACATATCAGGCACATGCATTACAACTACTTGAGTTGTAATCAGCGTACCTACGACACTGACTGCATTACGTAATGCTAAGCGGCTGACCTTAACCGCATCAATCACACCAATATCTAAAAAGTCACCATAACGCTTATCTTGGGTATTAAAAGCAAAGCGTGGATTATTTTCCGCTTGTAACCGCGCAAGTACCTCTTCACTATTAACACCTACATTGCTGTTTAGCCTTTGCAGCGGGCTTTTCAAAGCTTGCTTAACAGTAGCTATGCCTTGCTGTTGCTCTGGGTTAGTGGCAATAATTTCATCCAAAGACTGAGCAATATTGAATAAACCTACGCCACCGCCTGCTAACACGCCTTCTTCTAAGGCCGCTTTAGCTGACATATAAGCATTTTCAATACGCACCATACGCTCTTTAATTTCTACATCGGTTGTACCGCCAACCTCAAAGACACCCGTTTTACCGGATAAAATAGCCAGACGCTCTTCAAGCTCTTCAAAATCATGTTTATTACCTGTCGGTGAACCATCACCCGGCTTTTTTTGTTGAATAATTTCTGCTTCATTAGCAAGGTAATTGATGCGCTCTTTAATTGTCGCTTGATCTCCACGCCCACCAATAATGGTAATATTATCCGCGGTCACAATGACGCGCTTGGCTTGTCCTAACTGCTCTAATTCAACATGTTCAAGTTTAGTAGAAAAATCACCAATAAAAGCTTCACCACCGGTCATAATGGCTAAATCTTTCAATCTATTTTCTCTTTTATCGCCAAAACCAGGCGGCTTAATCGCAACTACTTTAAAAATACCGCGGACTTGATTCAACAATAAACCGGATAAAGCCTTGTCGATAACATCTTCGGCAATAATAACGAGCGAGCGACCTACAGCGTTCACTTCCTCCAAAATAGGCACTAAATCCATTAAGTCGCTTATTTCTTTGTCATAAAGCAAAATATACGGATCCTCTAACACCGCTTCATCACGATCTTTGTCGGTCACGAAGTACGGCGATAAATATCCCTGCTCATACTCGATGCCATCTACTACCTCGAGTACGTCTTCTCGAGCATTACCTAACTTAAAAGTAAGCGGGCTTTCCGTACCTAATTTATCAAACGCTTCGGCTAGCAATACACCTATCCCAGCCTCATCTTTTGTAGCTATCGCAGCAATTTTTTCAATCCAATCACTAGTCACTCCAGTGATTGCATTTTCTTGTAATTTTTTTTCAACTACAGCTAATGCAATATCCATTCCCTGTTTTAACTGTATTGGATGATAGCCCGCTTCAACGAGCTTCATGCACTCCTTGCTAATCGCTTGCGCCAAAACAATGGCTGTTGTCGTTCCATCACCCACTTGGCGTGATACCGCACCAGCAACATCACGCAGCATCCGTGCTCCTAAATCTTCCGTGCGATCATGACAGCCGATTGACTTTGCCACGGTAACGCCGTCCCTTGTAAACACAGGCGTAAGGCCATCAGCCACGTGCTGAACCATAACTGCGGGGCCGGCACTGCCATAGGTCACGGCGACCGCGTCAGCAATTTTATTAACCCCCGTCATAAATTTATAGCGGGCTTCAGCATCATAGATTATCTTTGTTGGCATAGTGATCCTTGTTATGTTTTGTGTGATACAAATTGTTAAGGTAAAAAAGGGTTCAATACAGGCTTGTTTGCCCACCCTGCCTTTATTAAATTAAGGAGTATTACTGTCCTTCATTAGCGCTTGACCTGCTTGGGCTCGCGTTTTATGCGCGCGAAGTAAATGAGCCCAAGTTGAGATAATGGTTCTATCCCAATGATCAAAAGTTGTTTTTAGCTCTTCGGCATCCTCATCGCTTAATTCTTGCTGCCAGTACTCTCGTAACTCTTCAATGCGATCCATCCCTATCTTTGACCTGATGTTTTTTTCATCCATTGTTAATTTATGGATCGTCGCATCAAGCTGATCGACCATTTCATAGATAAATTCCAGATCCGCATTCTCCATTTCTGTTTTCCGAGTTAGTAATATTCCATTTATTAATCAAACCCTACTAAGCTGGCAATAACTGACTACCAAGCCAATGCAGGCATTTAAGAAACGCTAGGCAGAAATTTCTCTAGATAAATTTTATCTTTGGAAATACCTACGGCCTCACAAGCAGCATAAGTCGCATCAACCATGCCAGGAGGTCCACATAAATAAAGGTCAGGTTTTGCAGGTGCGGCTTGTAAATCCTTTTTCAACACATCAACCACGCTGCCTTTTTCTCCTACCCAAGAATCAGTCGCTTTCCAGACACATATCTTGACCGTTAAATTATCCATTTCACTGGCAAGTTTATTCAGCTCTTCGACATAAAAAACTTCTTCTTCATAGGTAGAACCAAAATAAATAGTGCAAGGTTGTGGCTCGCCCCATTCCTTCATAAATCTAACCATCGATAAAATGGGTGCTAAGCCTGTGCCGCCTGCGACAAAGTAACGTGGCGTAAAGCCATCCGCGACTAAGCCAAAGATTCCCGATGGCCCTTTAACATTAATCGTTTGGCCTACTTTTGCATCATTCTTTAAGAAGTTGGAGAACTTCCCATCATCTAAGACCCGAATTAAGAACTCCATTTCCCCATCATTATTCGCAATATTCGCTGGCGAATAAGAACGCGTTGTTTGCGTACCTGGTATTTCTAAATCATAGTACTGACCTGAATCTAGTTTGATTTGTTTTTCATCATCAGAACGACTCAAAAAAAGCTTAGTCACATTACTAGAGACTTGCTCTAACTCGACAATCTCAGCAGGAAACTCTTTACCTTCCTCGGAATAAGAAATACGGTCAAAGGTGTAAGGCACTTCAACGACCATATCTTCTGTTGGATAACAACGACACAACAGAACCATGTCTTCTTCTTGCTCTTCGGGCGGTAGTGCTTGAGCGCTAACCTTACCCATTTCAAAATCACCTTCAGTACAAACCCCTTTACAGGTTGCACATCCGCCTTCTCGGCATGATGACATTAAAAAAATACTTTGGCGGATTGCTGCACTGATAATATCTTCTTCTGGTGCGCAATCAAAAGAGACCGATTCGCCCTCTTCGGTAATAACTTTTATTTGATGATTTGCCATTAATCATGAACCTCTTTATTCTGCTTATTTTTTGCACTAATATTAAAAAATTCCATGACATGATTAACCGCACGTCTTGATGCTTCTTCTGTTAAAGAACAGCCTTCCTGAATAAGCTTATCTTCACGAAAAATGGTCCAGCGCCACATAAACTCTAAATCTTCGGTGTACGCGGTATAATTGTTATCATCATATAATTTGGTCAAATCTTCATTATTGCCAAATAATTCACTAACATTTCTTGTCGGTTGTTCGTAAAGTTCCATCATGCTGTTTTGTGTGTTATTAGTGATTAAAAGTGTAAAAGCACTACCATCCTTAGCGGTACTTTTACTTCCTACCAAACGCCTCACTTCCATGCATTGAAAAAGCAATGCGCCCGGCAAAAACTTACAAACTATTACTGAATCGTAATAATCTTAACGCCACGCTCTTTGCGTAGCTCTTCTAATGGCATTGCGTAATAATCAATATTCCTCAATTCCATTAACTTTGTACCTAACAAACGATCTGTATCCATGAATACATTAGTCGGCATAATAGGCGGCTTATAATCTGTTCTGAAGTTAATATGTAACTTTTCAGCCTCATATTTCTCAGTACAACTATCCATTCTTGCAACTACTGCATCGGCGATATCTTGTGCATTCGCACCGCCCACACAGTTATTTAAGAACTGCTCATCGCTAAGCTCTGCATGCTTAAGCATGGCAACTTTTTCTTCGATTTTGCACTCAATCCAACCCCAATCTAACTCTAGGTCATAGTTGTCACGGAAAGGCGTAGTATGTTTTTTACGAAAATCCGTTAAAAAAGCAGCACCATCTTTCAATGTTCTTAATTGACCGATTTTTGCTGTCCACTCATCACGAACTGGATTGTCATGTACTTTGTAATTTGCCATTTTTATCTCCTATGCATCTAAATCTTCAAGTTGACGATCAAGACCCATTAACTCAGATGTAATTGTAAAGGTCTCACCCAGTGTAAAAGCACGCCCTATAGTCGATGAAACATCCACTAAGAAATCATAAACACTGAATTCTTTCCCTAAAATTTCAGCCGCTTCTTCACAGTCCACTTCAATCTTACCGGTTGCTTTTAGCCACCAGTAACCAGCACGATCTTCAACCACTAATGTAGGGTTATCATCTTTACGGTCGCCCAATAGGATTTCATCAACAATGATGTTCATTTCATCCGATTTTTTAAGCACTAAAACCACATCATTGCTTTCATGAACAACTTGGTTTTCTTCTGCGAAATACTCGTCGGCAAACTCTTTGCCGGTTTTCGCCATGATGCCTGCACCATACGAATTTGCATTATTTGACATGTTTATTCCCTATTATTTAAGACCAGACAAAACTGTTTTAATTAATGCTGCTTTATCGATTTTATAGCCAATCTTAGCCGCATAATCTTCTTCCCAGTCACTAAATACGCGGTCTAAAGCTTTTTCAATCGCATCTTTCGTTGTTACATGGTCAATTTCTGGAATCTTCGCAAAAATGCCCATAAAATCTTTCAATGCATTAACTGTTCTTGGTAACCATTTGTCTGTCCATGCACGCATTAGACGACGGTTATAATCACCAAATTCAGCATCATCACCTAGACAATGGAAGAACATATCTCCCGTGATGCCTTTAGTTTGTGAATGATACAATTGCATTTGATTGATAAAGAATGGTGTTAAGTTGTCACCATAGTAAGAAGATAGACGCAAGAAAAATTCACGACGAACAAACTGACCAAATAGAGCATCGTGTACTTGATGACCCGCCCATAAAATTTCATTCCAGTCATACGTTGCCTGCCAAATATCTTCAACAGTTTCCCTAGCACCTTTATAAATTGCACCTTTTGTCCATTCTTCTTTCGGCTGATCCGTTGATTCAGGGAAGTCCGGCACTAATTTAGCCAAGAAAGTTCTTTCTAGCTGAATCATTTGTGCATTATCAACTTTATCTAAACCGATCATCGCAATACTCATACGCAATGTATCGCCTAAGCAGTCACGAGCAGCAGAAGAATGCGAGTTGAATAATCCATATTCGTTAAAACAGAACGCACCTAAGTAGTCATTTAAAACTTCATCACGCCAGACAGGATCCATAGTACGAATCTGCCCATCACTTGAAAATTGCTTTAAAAAACGTTGCGTATAACGCCACTCTTCAGCTTTGTCTTTCACATAAATCGCATGCCAGCGCTTAGCTGGATCACGATGTTTGTGCCAATCCGTGGAATGCATTTCCGTCGTTTCATTACCCCATGATGGACGACCACCATGGAATTTTTGCGTCCAATCACCCCAGTCTAGACCACCTGGAATCCAATCCGGTGTAGGCTGCGTGTAACAACATAAAATTTCATACTCTGATAAGCGACGTCCACGCGGCTTAACAAAGTAGTTCATTTTACGGTTTGACTCTAAAGGTTGGTCAGGTACTGCATCCGCAATAACTTTTTGCATCGCTGGATCAGTTAAACCACGTTGACCTGTTTCTATTTGAATTCCCATTAATGTATCTCCTAATATATGGATTAAAAGTGAAGTGACTTACAGCGCGTCAACAGGATCAGAAAAGACACAATTCAGTGCTTTAATATCATCTAATGTCCACATTTTGCCGTCTTTATTGGTGTGTGGCTGAGCGATCAATGTTTTTCCATCGCTACGCACACCATGTAATTCAGCAATCACTTCTGATAATTCGCGTCCTGCGTATTGTTCAAACATGTTTTGACACTCATAACGCTCTGGCTCAGACAACCACATACGCTCGCCCCAATCATCACTGAAAGTATTTTTCTTGCCGTTATACTCATGTACACGCAAAGTACTTGCGCCTTTACATAGGCTAGGGCAGAAAGGCACTTGTGATACACGGTCAATATAGATTGGGTGATTATTTTCAATAAACCACATAATCGGTAAAAATCCGCTGTTTGGATCTTCACAACCACGCGCACGCCACTCTTCATAAATAACGCCGTAATGTGCATGCCAACCAGGGTAATTCTCTTCAAACCATTCCATTTCTTCAGTGGTTGGTAATGTTAAACGGAAGAAGCCTGTAGGCCATAATGCGTAAGCAATTAGGAATAAATCATGATGAGCCCAGTACGCATCTTTTTTCGCATCACGTAAACTTGCTGGAGAATTTACGCCGTATTTACCTAAACGACCAATCCAGATACCGCCCCAGTCTTCGTACACCCAACGGTTCCAAGTTTTAACCCATGGCTCAACTTTAAAATGCGAACCATATTCAAACGACATACCTAAAACTGGTGTAAAATACTTTTGCTGTGTCCAGAAGGCATTGTTAAGGTCAGTGTTCAGATATTTCGAAGCGGCTTCATCGTTTGCAATCGAGACAACTGTTTGATAACCGTTTGCCATATGGCGCAGCTCATCAGTTTCAATAGATAAAAATACCGTTGGGGTAATTTCATCACCATTCGCTGCTGCCCATTCCGTTACGGCAACAATTAATGGATTAGTGAAACATGCTTCACCTACCAACTGTAAGTTAATAGAACATTCAACCGCATCACCTGAAATAAAACCATCAGAGAATACGCGCTTCATTCCTTTCCATAGTGGACCGATAGTACGTGTACGACGTGCATCATTATGCCCGGCCGCATCTTGTCCATGCTTAGTGAAATAGTAATTTACATAACCACATTGGTTAGTATGACGAATTTCATCTAACGTTTGCGCTAAGTAACCGTTCTTTTGCTCTGGCGCAGTCGCTGAATCCCACAACATACCTGTCGCAGCAATCGCATTGTATTCCCCAACTTCTAAGAAGTTAGAGATGACTTTCATCGTTTCGTTCCATTTTGGGTGAACTTTGTTACCTGCATCAACACGCGTCAATACATCTTGTAAACTACCAAACTGGCGCTCATCTTTGACAGACTCCATACGCGCATATTCTTTAGCGATAAGCTTAAATTGCTCTTTAGTATCATTCGCCATTTTGTACTTAGTTGGATACTTAGTACGGTTCTTATCGAAGTCCCAAGTAAAACTTTGTAACCATCTGTGTACTTCCTGAGCATTTACGCTAGTCGGTGCACGATTGACAGCCAAAGCATCTGTTGCAGCTTTTGTTGCAGCGCTTATTGCCATGTTGATTTTCCTCGTTTCTTGTTAGTTGTTTAATGAAGCTGTCGTTATCACTATGCCTTTTTGCTTGATAACGTACAGTATTGAAGTGTTTGCTAATCCAAGCTAACGACAGCTTCCACAAGATATAATGCAGTTAGCGTGCCAATCCAAAAAAACAAATATAATCATCTATTTTTCATGGACTTGTAACTTTTATAGATAATTACCTTAGTTATTTTTAGTGTCTATATAATGGACAGTGACCAGTAAATAAACGTATATTTTTGTGAATTAGTCGACATTTTCATTCATTACGAATACTCATTTATGAGATATAGATAATTTTTACCTCATCATTCCTACGTGCTGTTAGCGGGCATCCAAGCTCAGCGTAGACTCCCGGCAAAACTTGTGCCCACGCCTGACTGATTAAGACTTAGGGAATGACGATATTGTTATAGGCATTTGCCTGTGTCTTATGAAAGGTTGCTCAATTAAGTAACTATATAGAGACTCGCAACAGTCAACCCTCCGAATAATACCAATTCCAATATATTCATACCTGAACTGAGAAATCGTCATCCTGCAGGCTCTTAGAAGGAATCTATGTGCGCGCGTGGATTCTCGATTAAAGATTTCGGGAATGAACGACTATTACCGTGATTATTTATTGGGATTGGTATAAGGTGATCACCTTGACAGCTGGATAGATCTTGACCTGTATACCAGTACAAAAACTGAAAACTTCACCTAAATCCAAAATGACATAGTACTTGTAGCCTATTCACTATATATAAAGCGCTTAAAGCTAACCAAAACTTAGGCTGCACTTAAAAAATAACCTCAATACAGTAAGCTACTGCCCTTTGATCTGTTCGGTAAAATCGGCTTCTGACTTAAGTTTTCACCCACCCTTTTTCTCTCCGCCACTTGATTTTGGCGCACTGAAGCTACGCTCTGTCTATATTATTTATTACAGACTAAATATTGGTATTACCTTGCCAGTAGATAATACAAAGTTACCGCCTATCTAAGTTATTGACTGCACTCATTTAAGTTATTGACAAAAGGCAATAAATTACCTATGATTCCAGAACTTTTATATTCAATTTTTAACCTTTAGGAATCATTAAGATGAAAAGAACTTTCCAACCAAGCAAAATAAAACGCGCTCGTGTTCATGGCTTTCGTGCAAGAATGGCAACAGTAGGTGGCCGTAGAGTTATCAATGCACGCAGAGCAAAAGGTCGTCACACACTAGCTCTTTAACCGTTGACTCAGAAAGCATTTAGTTTTCCACCGTCTGTACGGCTACGAGAACCCGCTGAATTTAAACGTGTTTTTGCAAAACCGGAAAGATCAACTGATAACTATTTTACAGTGCTTGCTATTGTTAATGAGCTAGAGCATCCCCGCTTAGGGCTTGCTATCGCAAAAAAACATGTTAGACGCGCTGTAGATAGAAATAAAATCAAACGATCTGCCCGGGAAAGCTTTAGATTACAACAACATCAGATGCCACATCTTGATCTCGTTATAACCGCACGCAGGAATGCGGCAACAGCAGATTCAAAAACACTGCAAGATTCTTTAGCTAAGCATTGGCTCAAGGTAACTAAGCGATGCGTACCCTTCTCATAGCCCTACTGAGATTTTATAAACTTTTTATAAGTCCTCTGCTGGGAAATAATTGTCGCTTTCACCCCACTTGTTCGAGCTATGCTATGCAAGCAATTTCAATGCACGGCGCACTCATAGGCTCCTATCTCACAATAAAACGATTACTACGGTGTCACCCTTTTCATGATGGTGATATTGATGATCCTGTACCCAAAAAAGTTGGTAAGTAAAAATGGAGAATATAAGATTTGTACTCATCGTCATTTTATCGATGATTTCATTAATGTTATGGGAAGCATGGCAAGTGGACTATGGCCCAAAGCCTGAAACTACAGCCCAACAAACTGTTATTGATAGTAATGGCAACCTAGTTCCCGTCACTGGGTCAAATAGCGATGGATCATCTGAGCTACCTTTCCTAGAAAGCGCTGCAAATAGCATCATTACTGTTACTACTGACGTTTATCATCTAGAAATTGATACTAAAGGTGGTACTTTACGCAACCTTGATCTTTTAGATTATCCTTTTGAAAAAGGTGAACCAGCTCCCGTACGTTTACTTGATGGTAGCTCAGAAAAACTATTTTTAGGTCAAAGCGGTCTTATTAGTAGCCCTGAATCTGCAACACTACCAAACCACAACGTACAGCTACACGCTGAGCAATATAGCTACGAGCTTAAAGCTGGTGAAAATACACTATCAATTCCATTAACCTGGACAGATAATAACGGCCTAAGTTATAGCAAAACCTATACCTTCACACGCGGCAGTTATGCGATCCAAGTAGCACAAAAAGTAGACAACCAATCAACAAAAGATTGGTCTGGTAGACCTTATACGCAATTGCTTCGAGTGCCTTATAGCGATGGCCAAGGCAATACGTTTATTCGTACTTTTGCCGGTGCTGTTGTTTATACAGAAGAAGAAAAATTTCAGAAAATTGAATTTGAAGACATGGCTGATGTCGACCTTAAAGTTACCTCAACAGGCGGCTGGACAGGCATGATTCAACATTACTTTGCTGCGGCGTGGATTCCACCGGTAGGCAATGAACAACACTTCTTTACTAAAGAATTAAGCAATTCTCGCTACGTTATTGGCTCATATCCAAATCCAACGACAGTCGCGGCAAATAGCAATGCTGTTTTTAACAGTCAGTTGTTTGTTGGGCCTAAAATCCAGCCGATGATGGAAGCTTTAGCCCCTGGTCTAGAGTTAACGGTTGATTACAGCTGGTTAACAATTGTTGGTAAACCTATTTACAGCTTATTGAATTTTATTCATGACTTCGTAAAAAATTGGGGTTTCTCAATTATGGGTGTGACCTTCTGTATTAAATTACTATTTTTCCCATTGTCAGCTGCTAGCTACAAATCAATGGCAAAAATGCGTAAATTACAGCCTCGCCTAGCACAGCTAAAAGAAAGCTATGGTGATGATAGGCAGAAGTTTAATGAAGAAATGATGAGCTTGTACCGTAAGGAAAAAGTTAACCCTATGGGCGGCTGTTTACCGGTTATCGTACAGATTCCGGTATTCATTTCTCTCTATTGGGTATTGATTGAAACGGTTGAGTTAAGACAAGCACCGTTCCTATTCTGGGTACAAGATTTATCATCTAAAGATCCATACTTTGTCTTACCTGTATTAATGGGTATTAGTATGTTCATACAGCAAAGACTAAACCCTGCACCGGTTGATCCATTGCAGGCAAAAATCATGCGTATGTTCCCGATCGTGTTTACTGTGTTCTTCTTGTTCTTCCCATCAGGTTTAGTTTTATACTGGGTAACAAACAATACTTTATCGATTATCCAGCAATGGTATATCACTAGAAAAATTGTTGGCACTGATTAGCGCTAAACGTTAAGTTAAATCTACACCCTAAGCCGAATCATGCACTAGCTGATTCGGCTTTTTTATTGAGGCCATTATGAATATCACCAACCAAGATACTATTGCAGCAATCGCGACCCCTCCCGGCAATGGCGGTGTTGGAATTATTAGAGTCTCAGGCAATAACGCCCAGCCTATTGCTCAGCAATTAACCAATAAAACGCTCCAAACGCGCTATGCTCACTATGCTTCATTTTATGAAGCTGATGGCACTATTATTGATTCAGGTATCGCCTTATTCTTCCCTAACCCCGCTTCCTTTACTGGAGAAGATACAGTAGAAATTCAAGGACATGGCGGCTCGGTTATTCTGGATATGCTGCTTAGACGTATTTTGTCTTTAGGCGCACGCATTGCTAATCCTGGTGAGTTTTCAGAACGCGCCTTTTTAAATGGTAAATTGGATTTAGCACAAGCTGAAGCTATTGCTGATTTAATTGCCAGCAGCACAGAACAATCCGCACGTTCCGCACAAAAATCCATGCAAGGCGTATTTTCTGAGCAAATTAACTTCTTTGTAGAAGAACTAATTGAACTACGTATCTATGTTGAAGCCGCAATTGATTTTGTCGATGAAGAAATTAATTTCTTAAGTGATGGCGTAGTCGAAAATCGTATTATTCGCTTATTACAGTCCATTCAAGCAATCTTGGTCACCGCTCAACAAGGCCGCCTACTACGCGACGGCATGACCGTGGTGCTCGCAGGAAAGCCTAATGCAGGAAAGTCCAGTCTTCTAAATGCATTAGCAGGCCATGATGCCGCGATTGTTACCGATATTGCAGGCACAACCCGTGACGTACTTAAAGAACGCATACAAATAGACGGCATGCCCCTGCATATTATTGATACCGCCGGCTTACGCGAAAGTGATAATGCCGTCGAACAAGAAGGTGTACGTCGAGCACATGCTGAAATATTGAAAGCCGATAAGATTTTATTATTAATTGATGCCAACGACCCCGAACCAGATACACTATTAAAAACGTTACCCAGCAATATCAACATCACCAAAATCTATAACAAAATTGATTTACTCAAAATCCAGCCAGAAATCATCGAGAACGAAAACGGCACGCAAATTTATCTCTCAGTAAAACAAAACATCGGCATGGACTTGTTAACACAACACTTAAAACAAAGTGTCGGTTTTGATGGCGCAACAGATAATGTATTCATCTCCCGCCGCCGCCATATAGAAGCCTTAATGAAAGGCGAGCAATTCGTGCAAAATGCCCTAGAACAATTACAAAACAATCTAGCTGGTGAGTTAGTCGCCGAAGACCTAAGACAAGCACAAAATCACCTATCAGAAATCACCGGTGAGTTTACCTCTGATGATCTACTTGGGAAAATTTTTAGTTCGTTTTGTATTGGAAAGTAAGCCTTTGTAGTACCAAAGTAGACTAGAGGGAAAAATGCTTACAATCACACCGTCAGGTGTTCACAGAAAACATCCCATCCACCTCTAATGACATTGTAAATCAATCATTAGAGGTATCATGCCTTAGTTAATGTTGTTAGATTAAATTCAATTTTTACTAGTACAGAAGAGCAATGGGAACTACGTACCTTATTTTTTCACAAACCAACGGGTAATGTGGCCACCTTTAGCAACATAAATGCGAAAATACCGATCATTACTGGTATAGACAGAAACAACACTCCCCTCTATTGTTTCCTGGCCAGAAAATCCGTACTTGCGTGTTTGACAAGAGATAAATTCAGACCAAACCATACCAATCTCAGGTGTCTCATCAAAATGCCTTCCACATTTATCTTTGAGTGAAACTATTCTCTGGGATTGTTTTTTTGATAGATCTTCATCCATATTAATTGCAATTTTTTCCCATAGATTAGGATATACAACTTCATATATTTGCTGGCGATATTTTTCTCTAGGGGAAACGTTAATTCCACCTTTAACTACTCCAGGAATAATAAGTAAAGCCCCGAGTACATGCCCTGGGTTATATGATCTATGAATCAGCTCATAACTACTTTCTGCATGATATTCACCCAGTAATTCTCCAGTATTGGCATCTATAGCTTTAATATCCGCATGTGCATCATATATATATCGAGTACCACGCCAGCTATGAGCAAGAAGCAATGGACCTGGCCACCAGGTAAAAAAGTTTTTTGCTCCGTGGTGCCGGAATTCTCCCTCCATTTCACCACTAATTATTATGTCAATATTCCCCTTATCTATATATGGGTAAGAAACAGATTTGAAAACACCTTTATCGCGCAAAACATCAGCTAAGCCTTGCTCCCATTCTCCTGCATCTCTGTATTCACTATCAATAACACGTATTGTTTCAATACCTGCAATTGAATTTACTGAGTGTTCTAAGTTACCACTAACTAACACTTGTGGCTTAAGATCAACGATTTGAAAAGTGGTACAGCCAGTCATAAATAATAAAATAAATGATAGGCATAATAGCCTCTTATATGAATTGTATTCCACAGTAAACTCCTATGTTTGAAATAATATGAGGCAAGAGCATCGGTACAAATACGGACTCGCCTTCTTGATAGTTTTCTTCTAATTAACCTTTATTGATGCCACCTTAAAGTGATGTTTTACTGTACTGGGGAATAATACTCATCTCTATTATCAAATGAATCGACTGAGCTTTTTGGCTCTTTTGGTGATTGCTGATCCTGTGGAGACACATATTCATCTTTTTCTTCATTAAATGATTTTTGTGGAGAATAATATTCTTCAGGATTATCTTTATCATTATAAAATTTCACATGTATTTCATGTTGTAACTTAGAAAAAGCTTTTGTAATCGCCACTTTACCTGCTAGCGAAAAGTCTTTATGTACATCTGGTAGTCCCATATGCGCTTCACTATCCACTTTTGTTTGCCATAACGGCTCTCCCGAAGGATCAGTCGCCTTGCATTCAAGTGTTACTGTAAAATCTGAGGGTGGCCATATCCAAATACTTCTCGATGAAGAGTTAGTTGTAATTTCCGGGATAAAAACATAGGAAATATCTCTTGAGTCAATAAATTTAGTATCACCCAAGGAGGGTACTTGATATACATTGACAAAAATATTGGAAAGCATCGCCTTTAAAACAGGTTCAGATTCTTTATAAGGTAAGTATTTAACTTTATCCCCCCCACCACCAGGCGTTACTACCTGTTTTTCAAGGTTTTCAGAAGAAATATAATAACCAACATTCTTTTTAATTCTAGGTAATTTTGGAGCCTCAATCTCGCTAATATCTGGCGTAATATTAATCCTATGAGCACAAGCGGTGACAAGAAAGCATAATACTATGAAAAATATAGGGCGTATAAAATACGGGCGGTTATAAAAGCAATTTTTAATACATATTATATTCATTTTTCAATTATTCCCATTTATTTTCTTAATTGTTATTTCCTTACTTAAATAATGTACCGGCATTGTAAAATGAATGTATTCGATCTCATCCTTAGCCGATTAAACCTTTTTAAAAAAACTGACTTCTTACTCCTACAAGGAAAGATTAGATTTTTAACCAAAAATACAAAAACAATTATTATATTTTTCATAAACACTAGCATTTTTGGTTATAAATAAATATAGAAAAATGGTAACTACTCAGCGTATTTTTTAACTTTAAAATCAAGTGGATATATTTTAATTTGACCTTATTTTAGTCATTTTTACCTTAAAAATGGGTAAAAATTGAACTAAAAACCAGAGGGATACATTAATTATCATTCTAAATCATATGGTTATAAAATAAAATTACGCTGAGTAGTTACAAAAAATGAAACATTCACTTTAGAAAAGTCTGAAAAAAATTTCACCGCACCAGCACAAATTTTACTAATTTCCATCAATAAGCAAAGTTGTTGGTTCCTCTACTTCTTATATTCCCCCACAACGCCCTCTAAAACTAACTCTGCAAATCTCTCATACAACCATCCCATTCTATTGCTGTCATTCATAGCAGCTACACCACCAGCTATGCCTCCGAATGCATAGAAGGTGTTCACATCAAACTCATTGACTACATTCCCTTCATTATCATTTATTATCGCGTGTCCATTTATATGGTCATTGCCTGCCAAAAATCCAAAAAAAACGGCAGTAATTGAAGATCGATACCTAACATCATTAATTAATATTTTAATATGATACTGAGAATTTATGTCCTTTAAACCCGCTTTTTGAAATCTAGTTTCTATCGTATTGTGCAGTGTTACTATATTAAAAACTGAACCTACACCAAGTTCTTTTTGCACCTTACTAGATTCAGACACATCTAAACTAGACAGTGTTATATTCTTTACAATATTTATATTATTCGTTCTTTTAATATTTCCACTACAGCCAGTTATGAGTATCAATGCTAAAAATATGCATAAGGTGAGGGATATATTGAGATTAGTTTTTTTCATTTGTATTTCCTAAAATCTTTTATGGGCGACACACGAAACTGAAAAAATAGGGCTAGCTGAAAATACACTCGAATTATGATCAATATAGGAAGAGTATGAATCGAAAGTTACTTCTTACTACTCAAACTAGTAAGAGCCGGAAAGAACCCAGCTCTTACCCTGCTAGGCGCTTTTAATTTAGTTGACACCCATTTCCAGAAAATGTTCCTGACAAACCTTCTGCTGAATCATTCCATGTACCACTAAGACCACCAGTTACAGTATTAAGTGTCCCAGTAATCGCGGTGTTGTCAGATGCAGTCGCTGTTAAAGTAGTTCCTGAAACAGTACCACTTACCGTAAGCAACTCATCGCCAGAAATGCTATAGGAAACTCCAGTTACGTCATTAGAGCTATTGATATCAAAGGAAAATAATCCAAAGTCATTGCCGGTATAACTACCAGTAAAACGATACCGTGCATCTGTAGCACCTCCTATTCTTGAACCGGAAAAACTACCGTTTGTTGAAAAGAAAGGATTATTCCATAACCCTGCTACCTCATTTACAGAGTTAAACTGACCACTAAATGTCGCCCCTGTAGTTGTATCTCCACTGACGAATGCAACATCTTGATCGAAGCTAATTGGAGTCGTAGCACTAAGACCAAGAAACTCATCATCTGGAACACTATATGCGAGACCAACCACATTTCCGTTAATTGCATCTATCAAAACTCCGAACCTACCATTGTCGTTACCAGAATATGTTCCTTTATAAGCTCCTGCGTATGAACAAAGTAGTGTTGTTTCCAAATGCGCCTGCGCATCACTAGCAGATGGCAGTTGATGTAATCCACCATCTGCTGACGCTGCCTCAGAAATAATAGTAATTAACTCTGTAGATATATCAGTCGCGCTAAAGTCAACTTGTGCCCATGTTTTTGCAGCTGTTTGAACAGATTCTGAAATATTGATACCATTTCCTGGATTTCCATCATCATCAAGCATCATTAGAAAGCGCGCAATATTCTGTACTTCAATAGAAGTTGAGCTGCCTCCTGATACTAAATCAACAGGGGTCACAACAGATTTGCCATTAGATGCTCCTAAAGTTACCCCTCCGATTGAAAATGTAACTGTTTTTCCAACCTCGTATGTAAAATCACCATTTGTATTAGTAATGCCTGATTGATCACCTGACACATAACTAACCCCTGCTGTATTGCTATCTTTAAATTGACCTATTGCTGTAGTAGTTACTGCAGCAATTTCTTCATCACTATCCCCATTACTTCCACAACCTGAGAGAATAAGCGCAACTGAAATTGCAATAATTGATTTTTTGAACATTTTCATCTCCTTTATTTTTGTAAATTATGTAGATTGATTTCGCACAAAACAAATGATTATATGGTTCTGGATATCTTCTTTATTTCCAATATATTATTCTGAATCACCACTCTAGCAGTACACTGAACAATGATAAAAAATGACTTTTAAAAACAAGCTGTGCTAACAGCCGTCAGGTGGATCGGATAGTTAATCTGTACATGTGTATATCCTTAATAAGCCATTGCAAAAAAAACTCTAGGGAAAAATTAGTCCGTATTTCCTAAAAAATACGCAAAAAAAAGCCGAACTACCTTATATGACATTTGCTCAGTCACTTTCGGTAGTCCGACTTTCCGTTCTGGATTCGTAACTTTCTGCACCTACTTTCCAGCAGGCCTAGCTTTTCGTTGCTACTTTATATATACGCCTATTTATCTAACATTTCAACTGAGTATTTTAGTCGGGTATTAGATATACTTGGCTATTTTTTTGCTTATTAGACAAATAACTTACACCTGACAACAGCTCCATAAAGTATATTTTTTAAGACACCTTAACCCAACGAACTACAAATAAAAAGACCAAATCACGTTTTAGTTATCCCCCCCCTGAGACACTACAAAACAAACTCAGCCGAACTGCCGTTTGCCGTTTTACTGATCACCAACTGTGCATCAATACGCTCTTTGAGCTCATTAACGTGACTGATTACGCCAACTAATCGCCCATCACCACTGAGTGAAGTCAGTATGTTAATCGCTTGCTCCTGCGAAGTGCTGTCTAGTGAGCCGAAACCTTCGTCAATAAATAAAGTATCTAACTGCATGCCGCCGGCATTATTTTGCACTACTTCACTCAAGCCTAAAGCCAAAGCTAATGAGGCCAAAAAACCTTCACCTCCAGAAAAAGTGTGTACCGAGCGTGTAGTCCCTGTGTAAGTATCACTTAATTCTATATCTAAACCAAAAGCTGACCGCTTATTACTTTGAGTCATTTTCCTTTTTAACTGATAGCGTCCATCACTCATAATATCTAAGCGATACGAGGCGACTCGTAAAATATCGTCTAATAATCGGCTCAATAAATAACGACTAAAACTGAGCCTGCTACCTTGATAACCTGAACCATTAGCAATTTGAGAAAGATGCTTTTTTTGTTCATGGTCTTTAATGACTGCTATTAATTTATCTTCTTCCTTGGCAATTTTTTTAATTAAATTATCCAGTACTTTAAAGCGCTCTTGCACTTGCACTTGTGCTGTGAATAGTTCATCTTTAAGCTTTTTAGCTTGCTCGTAGTGTGCATTTAAAGTGACTAAATCCGGTTGAATTTTATCTTTTAATTGCAGAATTAAACCTTCTAGTTGCGCAGTAATCGTTTGCGTTTTCTGTTGATAACTTGCTACTTTCTCAGTTTTATTGATAAGCTCAGATTCGTCTAATTTGGCGGCTTTAAGTTCGGCTAAACCACTAAATGAAGAATTATTGATGGCTGTTTCAATGAGCTGCTGTTGCACATTAAAATCATCAACAGCCTTTTTCTGTTGTGTTTGTGCACTGACCAAACCACCATTGACTGTATTGAGCTGCTTTTGTGCGGTTTGGTCTGCATTAGTTAAAGTTTGTAATTGTTGCTCGAACGCTTTAATGACGTGATCAAGGTTTTTTATTTCAGCATTCAAGTTACTTTTATTTTGGTAATGCTCTGGGATAGCGCTAGTATGCGTGTTGATTTGTCCTTCCAGCGTATCCTGCTGTTTTTTATGATCCGCAAGCTCTGGTTGCTTTTTACTTAAACTATCCTCGCTCGCTTTGATACTTTGTTTAAGGTCAGGCAGTATTTTCTGTAAACTTGTTTTTTGCTTAACTTGCTTGTTAATAACTTTATATTTCTCAGTAAGCCCGTTAATTTTCTCTTCAGCTGAAATAATGCTGACGCTGTTATCAGGGTTCGCTTTTTGCAATTCAGCTAAGACGCTGACAATACCGGCTAAAGCCTGGCTTTGAGTATTTAATGCTTGCTGAGTATCAGCTTGCTTTTGTTGTGCTGCGTTTAATGCTTGTTTTTCCTTGTTTATTTGCTGATCTGACGGAATATGATCAGGCGCTATTGCCGGTACAGGATGACTATGACTACCGCAAACTGAACACGCCTGCTCATTTTCAAGTTTACTCGCTAGTAATGATGCCATATCTTGCCAACGCGCTTGCTCTAGTGACTGTAAAGTATTGTCTAGCGTTTGCACTTGCTCACTATCTTGTACCAGCTGACTCTGCAAACCTTGTTCAACTAGCTGAGCTTGCTGTAATTCTTGTTGCTTTTGTTCTATCGCTTGCAGCCTCTTTAATTGCTCTCGTGCTTGCTCACCTTGATGCTGCGTTGTTATTAATGCCGCTTCGCAATCGCGAAGGGCATTTAACTTTAATTCAGTATCTTCTAACTCGGTACGCTGGGCTTTAAATCCTTTTTCTACTAAAATTAAGGCATCATTCGCTGCATTAAATACCAGCTGTGCTTGGTGATAGCGTTGTTTATCGCTGGCAAGTGTGATCAAGGATTTATTGATATGAATTAACTCTAAACGCTCAGCTATTCTATGTTCTTGAGCGGGCTGATCTAGCTCCAATTTATTCAATTCTGACTTTGTTTTTGTCGCGATGCCAGTACACTCTTGAAAACTTTTTTCAGCATTCTGAAGCTCCGTATTTGCATGAGTGGCAGCTTTTTCTGCAACAATATAAAGACAAAAATCCGGCCATAACTTTTCTGCTTTGCTGTTACGTTTCAATACTTTTGTAATATCAGCTATCTTATCTTTTTGTTCAGCTAAAACTTGCTGGTCTGTCATTAAGCTTTGTTGTTGCTGAAATAATTTATCTAAGGCGGTCGCTTGATTAAGATCCGTTTCTGCTAGCTCGCGCTGCACTTCTGCTTCTGTAACCTGCTCGATGGCTTGTGCGCATTGCTGTTCAATAAGCTCTAATTGAGGTTTTAAATGCAAAACATTATCTACATTCTCACTTTTCAGTAGGCCATTAATTTGTGCTTCTAAGTGATCGACTTGCTGCTTGCTTTCCATTGCTAAAGTTTTTAATCGGCTCGCAAATAAGGCGAGAAACTCGGTATCCACTAGAGTTTTTAGTATCTCTTCCCGCTTATCGGAATCTGCACTTAATAATTCTCTAAACTTCCCTTGTGCCAGCATCATTACTTGGCGGAACTGTTTTACATCAAAGCCTAATAGGGATTTAATTTCTTTTTTAGTCAGGGTAATACTTTCTGCAATTAAAGTCGCATGTTCAGAAGGCTGATCCAACTCATCCAGTTTATATAAAGCGGAAATTACCGCTTGTTCAGTCTCGCCATCGCCACGTTTTTTAGCCACCTGTTGCTTAGGCGAAAAGTAAGCTCGGAATAAGTCACTTTGCATGGAAAAATCTAAACTAATTTCTGTGCTGATACTAGAGTGCGCATGATGTGAACGCATTTCTTCCACTTTTCTTTCACCACCTGAAGTTTCGCCATACAAAGCACAACAAATAGCATCAAAGATTGTCGTTTTACCAGCACCTATATCGCCAGTAATTAAAAATAAATTCCGCTCGCCCAATAATTGAAAGTCGATTATTTCCGTTCCAGCATAAGGCCCAAAAGCCTGCATTTTAAGTTTTAATGGTTTCATGTCTTATTCCTTTAATGACTGTCTCTGGTTATTTGTTCAACGACATCTACAACTAATCTCTGTTGCTCTTCATTCAATTCTTCAGCACAAATATGCTGGTAAAATTCGGCAAATAATTCGCTTATATCTTGCTTTTGTAATTCCTGAAAACTTGTTTCTGTTTGCGCTGCATTTTGATTGGTTTTGCTTAGATATTTAATTTCCAGCGCGTTAGGATACATTTCTTTTAAACGACGCATGGGCTCATGTAAGCCTTCTTTATCTTCCAATTCGGCGCGAATAAAATCTTCTCGCTGAGTATCTAAATGCGCTTGTTCTAATATCTCTGTCAGCGTGCCTTTGACTATGCGCATATCACGTGTGGGCTTTAAAGGGGTATGCAGGCTACTCACAAAACCATTGGCATCGAAAGTCACTTCCGTTATGCCTTTATTATGTTTCACTTCGCTAAAACTGTATTTAAGCAAGGAGCCAGAATAGCGCACATGATCATAACCCGCACGTTGCGCCTGATGTAAATGCCCCATCGCTACATAATCAAATTGACTGAGTATATTGGCTTCAATATGTGACGTGCCTCCTACCGATAATTGCCGTTCTGAATCACTCACTTCTCCACCAATAACAAATTCATGAATAATTAGCACACTACGTTTACCTTTAGGATGTTGCTCAATAATGTGGGCTACTTGTCGCTGAATGACATCCTGATGCGTCAATATTTCACTATCTTGATATAAAGAGCGTGCGGCAATCGGCGATAAATAAGGCAAAGGGTAAAAATACACTTGACCATGTGCATCACTTAAGATAATAGGCTGAATTTCGGCATTCGCTTTACCTATAATATGTACCTTAGCTTTTTCTAGTAGCGTAGAAGCAAAACTCAAGCGCGGCCCACTGTCATGATTGCCACTAATCATAATAATAGGCACTGCTAAATTCCCGCCCACATAATTGATAAAACTTTCTAATAAGCGCACCGCACCTTCGGACGGAATAGCTTTATCATAAATATCACCGGCAATAATTAACGCACCTGGTGGATTCCGTTCAATTTCGGCTTTTAATTGCTCGAGTATATGTTGCTGATCTTCGAGCAAAGAAACATTATGTAAAATACGACCTAAATGCCAGTCGGCAGTGTGAATAATACGCATAGTTTTGGGGGTTGGATTTAGTTTGTAAGCAATTTAGCTTAGTTTAGTGATAGGTCGTGACCCAAAATAAAGGACATTCTCAAAAAAAACCAGCATTAGTTTATACCTACTCTAAGTGATGCTAAAATACAACCATGCATGATTTAACTACTTTAAAATTAATTGAACGTATCAGTACTCTATTGAGGGCTGAGCAGCGAAAAAAATATTCTGCGCTAGGACTACAGCCCGTCCATGTGCAAACACTTGACTATTTAGCCAGTTGCAATCGTTTCAGTGACTCACCAGCAGCCGTCACAGACTATTTAGGCTTAACTAAAGGCACCGTTTCGCAAACTTTACAAGTTTTGGTGCGCAAGGGCTTCATTGAAAAAAAACAAGATGATGTTGATAAGCGCATCGTTCATCTGAATATATTACCTGAGGGCAAAGCACTCTTACAAAGCATCACCCCTTTTGATGTCTTCACTAAGGCTGAACAAGCCATTGAAAATAAGCAATTTGATTCTATCAGTGCAGCACTTTATGAGGCGCTCATTGCCTTACAAAATGTTAACGGCACCAGTAGCTTTGGGCAATGCAAAAACTGTATTACTTTCAGTGAAGAAAACGATCACTATTATTGTTTATTAATGCAGCAACCATTGAGCCAAGCGGATATTGAAAAGATTTGCCGTGAATATGTCTCTGTTACCAATTCTGGCTTAGTCTAAACTAAGCTTTATTTATACACTACTGGAAATCTTTTATGTTTGATCCAAAATCAATTGATGATATTGCTAGTCGCTTAAGCGATGCTATTCCTCCCGGCTTAAATAACTTTAAAGAAGATATGGAGAAAAATTTTCGCGCTATTTTACAAAGTGCTTTAGGTAAAATGGATTTAGTGACTCGTGAAGAGTTTGAAGTGCAAAAAGGTGTCCTAGCTAAAACTCGCTCTAAACTAGAAGACTTAGAAAAACGTGTTGCTGAAATGGAACAACACATTTCAAAATAGTCCCAATATCAAGTCAATAGCTTGAGTTTACACTCTCAAGCTATTTTCTTAATTCTCTCTGCAAGTCCACTAAATCTCTCAACTTTACATTGGATGGTTTGTAAAAGCACCTCTTTATTAGTGACCATTTTTAGCGTTGTTTTAGCGCGCGTTATTCCCGTATAAATAAGCTCTTTAGTTAATATTGGATTCATCACTTCCGGCAATACCAATAACACTTCATCAAACTCTGAGCCTTGGCTTTTATGTATAGTCATAGCAAAAACAGTTTCACAATAAGGCAAGCGCGCAGGTAAATACTTTCTAACAGCGCCATCAGCATGTAAGAAAAAGGCCATTAATTGCCCACGATTTTCAGTATCAGCCATACAAATACCTATATCGCCATTATATAACTGCAAAACAGCATCATTTTGCGTAATCATAATAGGTCGACCACTATACCAATCACCCGAACTTTTAATTAATCGCTGATCTATGAGCGCTTGAGTCACTCGAAAGTTAACATCTTCAACGCTGTATAAGCCCTGCCGCGTAGCACATAGCACTTGAAAATCACTAAAAGCCGCATAACATTCTGTAAAGTCGGCATTTTCAGAAATTAACTGTAAGTAGGCGACTTGTTTATTGACGATATAATCAATTAAATCTTCCTTCAAAAAACAAACTTCTGCGTAATTCTTTGTTAATAATTCCCAAGCTAGATCAGCTTCTTGATGATTAATTGCTTCAGCAAAAGATTTTATATGCCCAGAAAAACGGTAAGAAACTTTTAGTTCCTGCGTGTACTTGGGCAAAGCATTCGTTAAATCAGCCAATACCGTTCCTGTTTCCACGGACGCTAACTGATCTTTATCGCCTAATAAAATAAGCCGCGCGTTTACTTTTAAAGCGTTAACTAATTTAGTCATTAAAGGCAAATCAATCATCGATACCTCGTCGACCACAACAATGTCATAAGCTAGAGGTGAGTCAGCATTATATTTAAAATAAGGCGATGGAGGCCTTGCTCCAAGTAAGCGATGAATAGTGACAACTTGTTCAGGAATCATTTGCTTTAACTGCTCAGAACAATCTAAACCGTTTTTACTTTGCCCGATAGATTCTTGCAGCCTCATAGCCGCTTTTCCAGTAGGTGCTGCAAGCATGATATTTAAAGGTGTTTTTGAAAATTCCTGTAACAAAGCCAGAATCTTAACCACCGTTGTTGTTTTTCCGGTGCCTGGCCCACCCGTTACGATAGTAAACGGGTATTTTATAGCTGCGATTGCCGCTTCTTTTTGCCAATCAATGCTATCAATAACAGGAAAGTACCGATCAAATACCTCAGGAGAACTACTCAGTAAAGAATCTGCCTCCATCAAACTAACTAACTTCTTCGCTAGTTGACACTCATAGCTCCAATAACGCTGTAGATATAATTGATTATCCTCCAATACCAAAGGTAATGCGCCAGTTCCATCAGCCATACCCGAGCCCAGTACTACAATTAACTCTTCTTCACTTAACTGAAAGCAACTATGTCCTTGGCTCTGAGCATACGATAACCTAGCCACTATTGCTTCAAACTGTTTGCCTTGCTCATCTTTTAGCCCACTTCGTTGAGTTAAGAAGCGAGCAAAAGCATAATCTAAACGACTGAGAGTTATTTCATTTAGCATGAGCGGCCTATTGATAAGTTAAGAAGATAATATTTAGACATTTTACCTTTCCTAACCAAATAAAAGGCAAAAAAAAACCCAACCTATGGCTAGGTTGGGTTTTTAGTTTAAGAGCTTGGCAATTCCCTACTTTCACATGGATAAATCCACACTATCATCGGCACTAAGCGGTTTCACTTCCGAGTTCGAAATGGGATCGGGTGGTTCACGCTCGC